>Ga0209986_10000320_pt1 | contig 45860 bp, 52 predicted proteins | sample BlataG_FD_183168 | JGI IMG/M metagenome (GOLD analysis project Ga0209986, IMG submission 183168) | Deep subsurface microbial communities from Black Sea to uncover new lineages of life (NeLLi) - Black_00105 metaG (SPAdes) (version 2) | ecosystem: Environmental > Aquatic > Marine > Oceanic >... | reverse complement strand
GTGTGCATACCACTTCCATTTATTCCAAATACAGGTTTAGGCATAAAAGTTGCGTAAACACCATTTTGAACTGCTACCTCCTTTATTACTAATCTAGAGGTCATAGTATTATCTGCCATAGTTAAAGCTTCAGCAAACTTAAGGTCTATTTCATGTTGGCTAGGAGCTCCTTCATGATGACTCGACTCCACCTCAATTTGTAACGCTTGAAGTGATAATATTGTCTCTTTACGTAGATCTGTTGCAACATCTGCGGGTGTTAAATCAAAATATCCTCCATCATCCAGACCTTGAGGTTCACTATCAGAGCTTTTAAAATAAAAATATTCAAGCTCTGGTCCAACAAAGACTGTATATCCCATATCTTTTGCATATTTTAGATTTTTCTTTAAAACATATCTTGGATCACCTTGATAAAAGGATTTATCAGGTTCTAAAATATCACAAAACATCCTTGCAACAAGTTTATCTTTTGTTTTCCATGGAAGAATCTGAAAAGTTTGAGGGTCAGGCATAGCTATCATATCGCTTTCATCAATTCTTGTAAACCCATGAATTGATGACCCATCAAATCCGGTGCCTTCTTCCAATGATATTTTCAATTCATTAGCAGTTATAGTTACACTTTTTAGAAATCCAAGAATATCTGTAAACCATAATTTAATAAATCTTACATCTTCCTCTTTTACCTTCTTAAGAACATATTTTTTATTTTTTATAACCATTTTTAATCTCCTGACTATTTATTATTTTTTAATAGATATATATAAAAAATAAATTTTTTATGGAATCGTTGTATAAAAGGTTTTTTCTACATATTTTTAAGCACTATGTTACTTATTGATAACTGCGAATCTCTTTTGTTTCAATAGTCACCTATTGCTTTTATATGAGATTGCTTTTGGGGGAAAGATTAGAGATGTTATTATCCCTAAGAGGCATCCGCTGATCTCTCGATTTTCCTGATAAATATTTTCTTTATTTATCAGTTAATACTGTTTTGCAACAGTAAACCTCATCCTCGTCAACTGAAATTTAAATAATATTAATTATTAAAATCTCAGTCCATGCGCCATCTTCCCTTTATCTTTCTTCTAACTCTAAGTAACATCACCTCCTATTAATATTAATAAATTTTACATATCTCAAAATATATCAATCAATTATTGTAATGTCAAATACAATTTTTATATTCATTTATTTATAAGATTCTCCTTTAAAATTATTAATATTCATAAATCTTCTAGTAGAGATAACTATTCTATGGTATAAAAAATTTAAAAGTTAATAAGTAAGGCAAGTTGTTTTGCAATGGAATTTGCTAATTTTTCTGATGTACTTTCCACCATTATCCTTATAACTGATTCTGTACCTGAAGGTCTTACAAAGATTCTTCCATTTCCATTAAGTTTCTTTTCAAGTTCTTTAACTTTTTCCCAAAAATGCTTGGCTGAGGATAGTTTTGATTTATCTTTCGCTTCCACATTTATCAAAACTTGTGGATATTTTTTCATAACCTTGGAAAGTTCAGAAAGTGGTTGTTTTTGCTTAATTAAAACATTAAGTAGGGCTAAAGAAGTTAATATTCCATCTCCAGTTGTATATTTATCCAGCAATATTATATGTCCTGATTGTTCCCCACCAATTATTGAACCTCTTTTCAGCATTTCTATTAGTACAAAGCGGTCACCAACATCTGTAGTTATAACCTTAATTCCTAAATTTTTCAAAGCTTGAACAAATCCTAAATTAGCCATTACTGTTGTAACAAGTAAGTTATTTTTAAGCTTTTCTTCATTCTTCAGAAAATTCACAATAATTGCCATTATGAATTCACCATCTAATATATTTCCTTTTTCATCAGAAACTATTAATCTATCGCCATCTCCATCAAAAGCAATGCCAATATCTGATTTAGTCTTTTTGACTATATTACTTATATTTTCAGGAAATGTTGAACCACACATGTAGTTTATATTCTCACCTGACTCTTCATTACTATGAACTGATAAAGTAGCGCCCAGTTTCTTATAGGCTTCAGGGGCTATAAAGCTTGCAACACCATTTGCACAATCTATAGCAATCTTTAAACCCCTCAGATTTAGAGGATATAAATTTGTTAAAAAATCAATATAACTATCTACTAAATCACACCTATTACTTACTCTCCCGATATCTTTTCCAGATGATCTTAACGAAGTATCATTTATACTATCTATTTCTTTTTCAATTTCAGCTTCAGTTTCTTCTTCTAATTTGAAACCATGATCCGTGAAAAATTTAATTCCATTATATTCAGATGAATTATGAGAAGCTGATATCATTACTCCACCATTAGCAGAGGTCTTTTTTATTAAGAAAGGTATTGCGGAGGAAGGGACAATTCCAAATTTTATAACATTAATACCTGCTGAACATATTCCAGCAGTTACAGCTGCTTCAAGCATATCTGAAGAAGGGCGATTATCCTTACCAATAACTATATATTCCCCTATATTAGCTAACTTCTTAGCACTTGCAAATCCTACCTTAAATGCAAGTTCACATGTTAACTCTCTGTTTGCTATACCTCTTACGCCATCTGTTCCAAAAATTTTTGGCAAATAAATCTCCCCTTTAATACAAATGTTATTTTATCTCTTAGAGTATTGAGGAGCTTTCCTTGCTTTCTTTAAACCATATTTTTTTCTTTCTTTCATCCTTGGATCTCTGGTTAATAGTCCTTCTTTTTTAAGTAGCTGTCTGTAATCCGCATTAGCTTCAAGCAATGCTCTTGATATTCCATGAGCAATTGCACCTGATTGACTTGATATTCCCCCTCCATTAACATTTACAATAATATCGAATTGAAATTCTGTCTGGGTAAGAATTAAAGGTTTTAAAGCTGTTTCTTTAAAAGCTTTTTGTGGAAAATACTCATCTAAACTTCTTCCATTTATATTGAATTTACCCTCACCTGGTATTATTCTCACCCTTGCAACAGATGTTTTTCTCCTACCTGTAGCTCTATATACTAGTTTATCCAAAATAATAATCCTCCTACTTACTTTTAGATATCAATGATCTTTAGATTCTGAGCTTGATGGGGATGCTTGGAGCCTGAGTATACCTTCAACTTCTTAAACATCTTTCTACCTAACTTATTTTTTCGAAGCATTCCCTTTACAGCTTTTTTAAATACAAATTCAGGCTTTTCCTTCATCAGCTCTTTATAAACCTTCTCTTTTAATCCACCTGGATAACCTGAATGTTTATAATATATTTTTTTAGATAATTTCTTACCAGTTAAAACTATCTTATCAGCATTTATTACTACTATATAATCACCGACATCTAAATGTTGTACATAGTTAACTTTATGTTTTCCCATAAGAATATGGGCAACTTTGCTGGCAAGTCTTCCTAATGTCTTTCCAGTCGCATCAATGATATACCAATCTTTCTTTATATCTTTTTCCTTTATGATTGTTGTTTTCAATCTAATTTCGTCTCCCTTTCAATAACAATACTATATTTTTTTAAATTTAATTTTCATTAATAGATTTGTGGCATGGTTTCGAAGACATTTTACCCTCTCCCTACCCTCTCCCACCAAGGGAGAGGAAGACAGAAACTTTGCCCAAATCTTTCAAAGGTTATTTAATTTTATTTTTTTAATAGTTAATTTTGGTTAAATAAAGGCCTTTCGCTTCTGCTACCTTTCCTGCAAATATTCTCTGTTTTTTTTCTAAAATTTGTAAAATTTCATAAGGCTCTCTTTTAGAGAGGCCTACTTCTATCAAGGTTCCTACAATTATTCTTACCATTTGATGAATAAAGGAATTTGCTATTATCTTTATTACTATGAAATCTCCTACTTTGTTAATTTCAACTTCTTTTACATTGCGAACAGTATTTTTAACTTCTGATGAATCTTTGCAAAATGCTTTAAAATCTTTTTTTCCAATAAGATATTTAGAAGCTAAAATCATTGATTTAATATTAAGTTTTTTATTAATTAATAAGTAATTTTTATTAAATGCAGATGGAAATTGCCTATTCAAAATATAATATTCATACTCTCTACTTTTGGCATCCCTTCTTGAGTCAAAATTATTTTCAATCTCCTCTATGTGCTTTATAACTATATCACTCGGTAATATTGCATTCATAGACCTTTGAAGTTTAATATGATCTATCTTGTTCTCTGTTGTAAAGTTAATTACCTGTTCCTTGGCATGAACTCCCGCATCAGTCCTACTTGAATATTTTATTTTTATTCTTTTTCCTAATATGGTACTTAGGCAATCCTCCAATCTCTTTTGTATTGTATCTAAATCTTTCTGAATCTGAAATCCTTTATATCTAGTCCCATTGTATTCCAAAATTATCTTTATATTGTGCAACAACTACTCTCCACAAGTATCAAATATTATTAAATTTTTATAATCTATTTTTAATGAGATTGCACAGCCTGTTCCGAGCATTAGCGAGGAAGCCCGTCCCTCGTAATGACACTTAAAGCTTTTCTTTATTCAGAGATTTGTGGCATGGTTTCGAAAACATTTTACCCTCTCCCTACCCTCTCCCACCAAGGGAGAGGAAGACAGAAACTATGCCCAAATCTTCCAAAAGTTATTTATTATGAGATTGCGCTAATTGTTTTATTTTTAAGTTAATTCTATAAATACCATTAAAGATACATCACCGGGTCTTTCTCCAATTTTAATTATCCTTGAAAAACCTGAGTCTTTTTGATGATAACGAGGGGCTACCTCATCAAAAAGTTTTTTCACTGCTTTTCTATTGTGTCTAAGCATTGATAATGCCTTACGTTTGGAACTTAGGTCATCCTTTTTACCCAAACCTATCAATTTATCAATGACCGCTTTTAACCTTTTTGCTTTTGCATGAGTAGTTTTAATCCTATTATGTTCTAATAGCGCTATTGCTAAATTCGCCATTATTGCTTTTTGATGACTAGCGCTACCACCTATTCTTCTTCCCTTCTTTGGTTTAACCATATTTTTAGACCTTCTTAAGTGTTAATTTCCTTTCTTCTAATTTCTTCTTGATTTCATTTAATGATTTCATACCCAGATTACGGATACTTAAAAGCTGTTGTTCTGTATAATCACAAAGATTTGAAATATAAACAATACTTTCTTTCTTTAAACAATTATATGATCTCACTGACAGGTTCAGTTCCTCTATTGGTATCTCCTCTCTTTCCTTTGGTTTCTCCTCCTCTTTTATAAAACTCTCAAATAAAGCAATATCCGTGACATCCATAAGAACCTTCATATAATCAGAAAATGTCTTTGCAGTTTGGCTTAAAGCAAAATCAGGAGTTACAGCTCCATTTGTCTTAATTTTTAGAGTTAATTTATCATAATTGGTTTTATGACCTACTCTGGTTAAATCAATATCATAACTTACATTAATTACTGGAGTAAATATTGAATCTATGTGAATCAAACCAATTATCTCCTCACCTTTTTTATGCTCTTCAGCTGCTACATAACCCCTACCTCTCTCCACATTTATTTCTATTTTCAGTTTTCCATCTTCATTTAAACTCGCTATATATAAGTCTTTATTTACTATTTCTACCTCACTTGGAGCTATTATGTCTTTAGCATAAATATCACATTTTCCCTTTTTTTCTATTCTTATGGTAACTGGTTCTTCAGATGAAGACTTAAGCACCAATTTTTTTAGATTTAAAATTAGTTCAGTTGTATCCTCCCTTACTCCAGGAATTGTTGAGAACTCATGATATACACCATCTATTTTTATAGATGTTGCTGCAGCACCTGGAATAGAGGAAATTAAAATCCTCCTTAAAGTATTTCCCAAAGTATAACCATATCCTCTCTCTAAGGGTTCAATAACAAAAACACCTTCAGTTGGTGTATTTTTTATAATTTTTATTTTTGGTCTTTGCATTTCTAACAATTGACACTACCTCCAATAATATATAATTTGATGTTAACTTATCTTGAATATAGCTCAATAATTATCTGTTCCTTAATGCTTTGGTCTATATCCTCCCTTTCAGGTAGAGAAATAACCTTACCTTTAAGTTCTTTATGATCAACCTGAAGCCATCTTGGAATCTCTGTTTCAGATGATTGAGCTATTGATTGAGCTATTGTCGATATTTTCTTGGCTTTTTTAACAATCTCTATTTCTTGTCCTGCTCTGACCTGGTATGAAGGTACCTTCATCTTTTTTCCATTAACTAAAATATGTCCATGATTTACAAGTTGTCGGGCCTGAGGTCGAGATTCAGCAAATCCTAATAAATAGACTATATTATCCAAACGAGTTTCTAAAAAAACTAATAGATTTTTACCTGTTATACCCTTCATTTTTAAGGCTCTTTTAAAATAGTTCTTAAACTGCTTCTCTAAAACCCCATATATCCTCTTTACCTTCTGCTTTTCTCTTAATTGAATTAGATAGTTAGTCTCCCTTGTTCTTGCTCTTCCTCTTCCTCTCTCTCCTGGTGGATAAGGTTTTTTCTCAACAGGACATTTCTCTGTATTACATTTAGACCCTTTTATAAATAACTTTTCGCCTTCTCTTCTACATAGTTTACAAACTGCATTAATATATCTAGCCATATTATCCTCCTAAACTCTCCTTTGCTTCTTAGCCCTACAACCATTATGCGGAATTGGAGTTACATCCTTTATATTTAAAACCTGAAGACCTAATGCTTGAAGTGACCTAACAGCAGTTTCTCTTCCAGAACCTGCTCCTTTGATATAAACATCAACCTGTTTTACCCCATGTTCCTGGGCTTTCTTTGTAGCTAATTCAGTTGCTAACTGTGCTGCAAAAGGTGTACCCTTTCGTGAACCTTTAAATCCTGCTGTTCCAGAAGATGCCCACGCAATTGTATTTCCTTTTAAATCAGTAAAGGTGATAATTGTATTATTAAATGTTGATTGAATATGAACAGCACCATGCGGTATATTCTTCTTTACCTTTCTTCGAACTTTTCCTTTTTTTCCTCTTTTTGTAACCATAAAGATTTCTCCTCACTAAGTTTTTTTACGTTTCGCTCCAACAGTCTTTCTTGGACCTTTTCTTGTTCTGGCATTAGTGTGAGTTCTTTGTCCCCTAACAGGAAGACCTCTCCTATGCCTTATTCCTTTATAGCACCCTATCTCAATTAATCTCCTTATATTTTGCGAAACCTCTCTTTTTAAACTACCTTCTACTTTAATATTCTCTTCAATATAGTTTGCTATAACAGAAATCTCCTTATCAGTCAAATCTTTTACTTTATGTGCAAAGTCAATTTTAGTTTCTTTAAGTATTGCTTTTGCTAATGACCTACCAATCCCATGTATTTTAGTTAATGCAATATCTATATGTTTATCTTTTTGTAAGTCTACACCTGCTATTCTTGCCAAGATTAATAAACCTCCTATCTAAATTTTTTATTTAACCCTGTCTTTGTTTATGACGAGGATTATCACAAATAACTCTAACTTTTCCTTTTCTTTTAATTATTTTACATTTTTTACAAATTTTCTTAACAGATGCTTTTACTTTCATAAAAATCACATTCAAATTTATCAATTTTTAATATTTTTTACTTGAATCTATAAATTATTCTTCCCTTAGTAAGATCATAGGGTGAAAGTTCAACTATAACTCTATCACCTGGAAGAATACGAATATAGTGCAACCTGATCCTACCAGATATATGAGCTAATACCTTATGACCACTGTCCAACTCTACCCTAAACATAGCATTGGGTAAAGCCTCCAATACTTTTCCTTCTACCTCTATTTTTCCCTCTTTCTTCGCTATAATAGTTCTCCTTTTTTATTTTTCATCTGAAGATTTCTATATTTTTTTTTGCGTTAATATTAATGGTTCATTTTTAGTAATAGCTACTGTATGTTCAAAATGAGCTGATAGTTTCCTATCTTTGGTTACAACAGTCCATTTGTCATCTAAAACCTCAACCTCATGAGTACCTTGATTAACCATCGGTTCTATCGCAAAAACCATACCACTTTTTAAAACTGGCCCCATGTTAGGGGGTCCATAATTTAAAATTGAAGGTTCCTCATGAAGTTCAGTTCCAATTCCATGCCCTACAAATCTTCTTACAACAGAAAATCCGTTCTCTTCAGCAGTAGTTTGAATGGCATGGGATATATCTGATAGATGATTTCCCTCAAAACATTTCTTTATTCCTTTATAAAGTGCTCTCTCTGTAATATCCATTATTTCTTTTGCCTCTTTGGATATCTCACCAACACCAACTGTTATGGCTGCATCTCCGTAGTATCCTTGAAACTTTACACCAACATCAATTCCAATAATATCGCCTTCTTTAAGCTTCCTATTATTAGGTATCCCATGAACTACGCACTCATTGATACTTGCGCATATGGTCGCTGGATATCCTCTATAATTAAGAAATGCTGGAGTAGCACCTCGTTCTATAATAAAATTATGAGCAAGCTTATCCAGCTCTATTGTAGTTACGCCTGGTTGTATATGCCTCCTAAGCATCTTAAGCGTTTCTGCAACTATCTCACAAGATTTTCTAATTTTATCAATTTCAACGGCAGATTTAATCTTTATCAAATATATCCTCCAAAATTATTTTTATATTCTCAAAAATATTTTCAACAGTATCCTCTCCATCCACTTCAATAACTAAATCCTTTTCATAATAAGGTTGTATTGATAGCTCTGTCTGTTCCTTATAAACCTTAAATCTATTTCTTACAGTTTGCATATTATCATCATCTCTTATTATTAGCTTACCATTACAAACAGGACATTTAGATGTTTTTAAATTTGAACTTTGTTGATAAATATTAAAATTTTTGTTACAACTACTACAAACTCTTCTTCCCAATAAACGTTTTGTCAATTCCTTCTCAGATACAATCATATTAATAACTAAATCTATTGGTCTTCCTGTCTCTTTTAATATATTGGACAAAAGCTCAACCTGCTTGAGATTTCTTGGAAAACCATCCAAAATAAAACCTGCTTTGCAGTCTTCTTTTTTAATCCTCTCTTTTAATATCTTGACCACTAATTCATCTGGGACTAAATCTCCATTTGACATAAACTTTTGAGCTTTTTTTCCCAAACACGCCTTTTCTTTTATCGCTTCTCTTAACATATCTCCAGTTGAGATATGTGGTATGTAAAAATATTTGCTAATTTTCTTAGCTTGTGTTCCCTTACCTGACCCAGGTTGACCAAAAATTATTAAATTCATGTTATCTATAAAAAAATTTTTATTTTAGAAATCCCTCGTAATTTCTCATAATTAGTTGAGCTTCAAGCTGTTTCATAAACTCTAAAGCAACACCAACTGCAATCAAAATAGAAGTACCTCCAAATTGAAATGGTGCATTAAAGAACGCCCAAAGAGCAGTTGGTAATAGTGCAACTATGGCTAAAAATATTGCTCCAGGTAGATTTACCCTGTTTAATATATTCTTTAAGTAATTTACAGTTGATTTACCAGGTCTTATTCCGGGAATAAAACCTCCATATTTCCTAAAATTGTCTGCCATATCCTCAGGATTAAATGCTATTGCAGCATAGAAATATGTAAATCCCAAAATTAATAAGGCATATAAAGTAAGATACCATGGTTTTATTTCCCCTCTTGCAGCTGGAGGACCAATGATACTTGCAAGTTTTTGAACCCAGGGAACTTGTATAAATTGTGCTATAGTTGCAGGAAAAGCCAATAGTGAAGAAGCAAATATTACCGGAATAACTCCAGCCTGATTAACCTTTATGGGAATATATGTTCCCCTTCCACCATAAACTCTTCTTCCCCTGATCTGTTTTGCATATTGTATAGGTATTTTTCTCTCACCCTGTTGAATTACAATAATAAATATTATTACAGCTATTGCAATTAATAGCACAATAGCAATGATATAAATCTCATTTGGCCACCATTGATTAACTGAATTAATTATGTAGCCTGGAAACCTTGAAATAATATTTGCAAAAATGATAAGGCTCATTCCATTCCCAATTCCCTTTTGAGTTATTAACTCACCTATCCACATTATTACAGCAGTTCCTGTTGTTAAAGTGATTACCACTACAAATAACATAGGCCAAATTTCACCTACAATAAAACCCTGTCCTTTAAAATAAAAGAACATAGCTGTGGATTGCATTATAGCTAATCCTATTGTTATATATCTTGCTATCTGATTTATCTTTCTACGACCTGTCTCTCCCTCTTTAGCAATTTTTTCTAATTTTGGAAAAATTATCTGAAGTAACTGTAAAATAATTGTCGCAGTAATATATGGCATTATACCTAAAGAAAAGACTGCAAAATTTGATAAAGCACCACCTGAGAAAAGGTCAAGCATCCCAAAAATTCCCCCCTCAAAAACTTTCTCAATCCCTTCTAATCTAACGCCTGGAACAGAGATGTTTGCTCCAAATCTATAAATAGCCAAAATTGCCATTGTAAAAAGCAGCTTTTTTCTTAAATCAGGTATCCTGAAAGCATCACGTAGCGCTCTAAACATTTAGTACCTCAACTTTCCCTTCTTTATTTTCTATTTTCTCTTTTGCACTTTTCGAAAAAGCTTGAGCTTTAACTGTTAATTTCTTATCTAAATTTCCATTTCCTAATATCTTTACTGGTCTATCTAATTTCTTTATGAGTCCTTCTTTGTAAAGCAACTTATTTGTAATTGTTTTCCCATTCTTAAATAAATTTAAAGACTCAACATTTACTATTTGATAAACCATTCCATGAAGACTTCTATTTCCATATCCTCTCAGTTTCGGGATCCTTCTATGTAGTGGCATCTGTCCACCCTCAAACCCAGGTTTAATACTTGATCCAGATCTTGCTTTTTGTCCCTTATGGCCTCTTCCTGAGGTCTTTCCGTGACCAGAGCCTTCCCCTCTTCCAACTCTCTTTCTTTTTTTAGTTGATTTAAGAGATGATTTTAAATTATGAATTCTCATTTCCTTTTTCCCTTAAAAACTTATATTTACATACAAGAATGATATTTTATTTATTTTTATTTTTAATTTTACTTTCTTTTGACCCTTCCGGGCTTGAAAAAAATTCCTTTAAGCTTTTTCCTCTTAATTTAGCTATTTGAGATGGTGATTTTATTCTTTTTAGTCCATCTTCCGTTGCTCTCACAACATTAATTACATTTGGACTTCCCAAAGATTTTGTAAGAACATTATTTATTCCAGCAAGTTCCATTATCATCCTAACAGCTCCCCCCGCTTTAATACCTGTACCCGGACTGGCTGGTTTAATTAATACTTTACTTGCCCCGTGTTTACCAATTATATGATGTGGTAATGTTTTATCTCCAACTAATGGTACCTCGAAAACTCCCTTTTTAGCAATTGAAATGGCCTTTGAAATAGCAATTGGAACTTCTTTTGCTTTTCCAAAACCTATCCCCACGTGACCATCCCCGTTTCCAACAACTACGAGGGCAGAAAAACTAAATCTTCTTCCACCTTTTACAACTTTAGCAACTCTATTTATACTTATTACCTTTTCTTCAAATTCTATCTCTTGCTCTTCATTTTTTATTGAAACTTCTTGTTGTTGACTTTCTATCAATATTTACCTCCCATAATTCTAAAAAGATAGTCCAGCTTCTCTCGCACCATCAGCTAAAGCTTTTACTCTACCATGAAATTTGTATCCACTCCTATCAAATACAATTTCTTTGATACGTTTTCTCTTGGTTATTTTTCCAATCTCATTACCTACTAGGTAAGCAATTTCAACCTTATTCTTACCTTCTTTCTCTTTAAGTTTCAGGGAAGAGTAACTACATAAAGTATGACCTCTTGTGTCATCTATTAACTGGGCATAGATATCTTTATTGCTTCTAAAAACACTTAATCTTGGTCTTTTCTTGGTACCAAAAACTTTTACTCTAACCCTTTTATGTCTTTTTTCTCTACCTAAAACTTTTTTTGACTTTACCAAATTAATTACTCCAACTTCAAGAATTAAAAATTATATTTATAAAAGGTCACTTTATTCATTTTTTTAAAATGCAGCTGAAACACCTGCTTTTCCGACCTTTTTTCTAACCTTTTCTCCTCTATATCTTATTCCTTTTCCCTTATAAGGTTCAGGGGGTCTCTTTGATCTTATTCTTGCAGCTATTTCTCCAACTAATTGCTTATCAATGCCTTTTACTATTATCGTTGTTGGATTAGGTACTACTGTTTCAATTCCCAATGGATCCTCCATCTTTATTTGGTGCGAAAATCCAAGAGAGAGTTCCAATGTTTTCCCTTTTTTAGCTGCCTTATATCCAACACCAATTATCTCAAGAGTTTTTGTATATCCCTCAGCTACACCCTTAACCATATTTGCTATCAATGTTCTATATAAACCGTGAAGTGATTTATGATATTTAGAATCTGACTTCCTTTTCACAATAATCTCATTTTCTGATAAATCAACATCAATTCCAGATTTTAATTCCTGTCTTAACTCTCCCATTGGACCTATCACAATTATTTCATTTTCTTCAATTTTAACTTTAACATTCTCTGTTAGAGAAATTGGCACTTTACCAACTCGAGACAATTCGCTTCTCCTTTATTTTGATTTTACCAATAGATTTGTGGCATGGTTTCGAAGACATTTTACCCTCTCCCTACCCTCTCCCACCAGGGGAGAGGAATTGAGTAAGATGAAGGTAGAAACTTTGCCCAAATCTTATAGTAATCTTTAGATTTATATACTACCAAACATAACAGATTACTTCTCCACTAACTCCTAATTTTCTTGCCTTTCTTCCAGTTAAAATACCATTAGAAGTTGACATAATTGAAATTCCCAAACCGCCTAAAACCCTTGGTATTTCATCTTTCTTTGCATATACTCTAAGTTCAGGTTTACTAATACGTTTTATACCTGTAATTATCTTTTCTTTATTTGGACCATATTTTAAATAAATCTTTATTCTATCCTGTACTGGATTCCTTTCAATTTTATAATCTTTTATATAACCCTCTTCTAAAAGAATTTTAACTATTTCAAATACCACTTTTGAGGAGGGTACTTCCGTTACCAAATGATTTGCAGAATTAGCATTTCTTATCCTAGTTAACATATCTCCAATAGTATCTGATACACTCATTTATTCCCCCTTAACCTACCAACTAGCTTTTTTTAATCCTGGAATTTGTCCTTTATGAGCTAATTCCCTAAGACAAATTCGACATAAACCAAACTTTCTATAATATCCTCTTGATCTTCCACATCGATTGCATCGATTATACTGTCTCACTTTAAATTTTTGTTTCCTTTTTGCTTTTATAATTAAAGATTTTTTAGCCAATAAAACCTCCTGATATTAAGTTTCTTCACTTCGCTTTGCTTTGTTCAGACCCTTCCCCTGACCCTCGAGTGCAACGAAGGAGAAGGGATGACAAATAAAATTAATATTGTTATTTTTTATAAAATTTATTATTTAATTATGTTATTTTTCGCTAAAAGGTACTCCAAAATATTTTAGAAGAAAAAAACCTTCTTCATTTCCATTTGATGAGGTTACTATAGTTACATTCATTCCTCGTGTACGGTCTATCTTATCACTGTCAATTTCTAAAAAAACAATTTGTTCAGTAACTCCCACGGTTAAATTACCTTTTTTATCCATTGATTTTGGAGAAATTCCTCTAAAATCTCTAGTTCTTGGTAAAGCGACGGATAAGAATCTATCTAAAAACTCATACATTCTATTTCCTCTTAATGTAACTTTAAGACCTATCTTCATACCAGCTCTTAGTTTAAATCCTGCAATAGATTTCTTTGCTCTTGTAACTATTGGCATCTGGCCTGTTATAGCTTTTAAATTTTTAATAGCACCTTCCAGCTCATTAGGATTTTGTATTGCAGAACCTATACCCATATTAACAACTATTTTTTCAAGTTTATGAACTTGCATCTTATTCTTATATGAGAACTGCTTCACCATATTTGGTATTATTTCTTTTTCAAATTTTTCTTTTAATCTTGGTTTGTACATTAATTTCTCCTACTTCCTAATGAATATTAAAGAAATATTTTAAGGAATTTGTTCCCCACATCTCTTACAAACTCTAACTTTCTCATTATTTTTTAAAATCTGTATTTTCACTCTAGTTGGCTTTCCACAAGAAGGACAAACAAGCATTACATTACTTATATAAATTGGCCCCTCTTTTTCAATTACTCCACCCGGTTCCTGCTCACTCTTTTTTCGCGTGTGTCTTTTTATAATATTTTTCCCTTCGACATAAACTCTTTCTTTTTCTGGTTCAATTCTTAGAACTTTACCAGTCCTTTTTTTAAATGATTTACTTGAATCTTTACCTTTTATAACAACTACTGTATCTCCCTTTTTTATCTTTAACTTTACCAATTTTTCCTCCTATAAAACCTCTGGTGATAGAGATACTATTTTCATATATTCTTTATCTCTTAATTCCCTTGCTACAGGACCAAATATTCTTGTTCCCCTAGGATTATTTTGGTTATCTATTATAACGGCAGCATTTTCATCGAATTTTATATATGTTCCATCATTTCTCCTATAACCTTTTTTAGTTCGCACTACAACTGCTTTAACTATTTCACTTTTTTTAACAACTCCATCTGGTGATGCAGATTTTACAGTAGCTATTATTACATCACCAACACGCGCATATCTTCTTCTTGTTCCACCCAATACTCTAATACACATTATTACTTTTGCTCCAGTATTATCTGTTACTTTTAATCTACTATATGATTGTATCATTTTAAAAACCTCACTTACTTTGCTCAACTACTTTAAAGACTCGCCACCTCTTTGTCTTGCTAATTGGTTTAGTCTCCATAATAGATACAAGATCACCTACTTTGCATTCACTCTTTTCATCATGAACCTTATATTTCTTCGCTTTTATCATAGTCTTTTTATAAACAGGGTGATGAGAAGTTGTTATTACTTCAACAACTACAGTTTTATCCATTTTATCACTTATAACCTTGCCTAATTTGACTTTTCTTCTACTTCTCATTAATTACCTCTCTCTCCCTCTCGTATTGCACAGTCATTATCCTCGCAATTTCTCTTTTTATTTCTTTTATTTTTGCTGTGTTTTCAAGTTTACTAATTGATAATTGAAATCTAAGATTAAAAAGATCCTGTTTAGCCTCAGCTAATTTCTTATCTAACTGATTAAAAGTCAATTCTCTGAGTTGAGTTGCTTTCAAATTACTCGCCTCCTCCTTCCCTAAGTGTAACAAATTTACATTTTATAGGGAGTTTATGAGAAGCTCTTCTCATTGCATCTTTTGCTAATTCCTCAGATACACCCGAAAGTTCGAACATAATACGACCTGGTTTAACAATTGCTACCCATTTATCAGGTGCACCTTTTCCACTTCCCATTCTGGTTTCTGCGGGTTTTTTAGTAACTGGTTTATGAGGAAATATATTTATCCAGATTTTACCTCCCCTTTTTATACATCGTGTAATTGCTATTCTTGCAGCTTCTATTTGTCTATTTGTTATCCAGGATGGTTCTAGTGCTTGAAGCCCATACTGACCGAAAGACAATTTTGATCCTCTTATTGACTTACCTTTTAACCTTCCTCTAAACTCTTTTCTATGTTTTACCCTTTTGGGAAGTAACATTTCTTCTCCTTAAAAAATTTTTCTTACTTATAAAACAATTCTTTAAATTTAAATTGGTATAAATCTTATGATTTAATATTTTTATGACTTTTCAATTGATTTAGTTTCTTCATCATGAGAGCTCTTAAACTGCTCCTGCTCACTAGTAACCTCTCCTCTGTTTATCCACACTTTTACTCCAACAACTCCAAATTTTGTAATTGCGTCTTTTTGTCCATAATCAATATCTGCTTTTATAGTATGAAGGGGTATTCTTCCCTCCTTAAACCACACTGTTCTTGCCATCTCAGCCCCCCCAAGTCTTCCTGAACATGAAATCTTTATTCCTTCTGCTCCAGCTTTCATTGTTATAAATATTGCTTTTTTCATCGCTCTTCTATAGCCAGTTCTTCCCTTTATTTGTTGAGCTACATCATCAGCAACCAAAAACGCATCTAATTCAGGTTTTACAACTTCAACAATATTTATAATAACCTGGTGATCTGTCATCTTCTCTATTTCTTTTTTTAAAATATTTATATTTGATCCTTTTCTTCCTATAACTATACCTGGACGTGCCGTACAAACATTTATTGTCATTATCCCTGCTGTTCTTTCAATCTCTATTCCTGAAACAGCAGCATTTGGTAATTGGTCCCTTAAATATTCTCTCATCTTTATATCCTCACAAAGAAACTTGGAATACTCTTTAGTCGCAAACCAATGAGTTTTCCAATCTCTATTAATTCCTGTTCTGAAACCGACAGGATTTACTTTTTGTCCCAAATTAACTCTCCTCTCTTTGAGAAATATAAATAGTTATATGACTTGTCCTCTTTTTAATTCTATCCGCTCTTCCTCTTGCTCTCGGTTTCATCCTTTTTAAAGTTGGACCTTGATCAACATATATTTTTGATATATATAAATTTTCCTTTTTCATACCATGATTTTCAATAGCATTTGCTACAGCACTAGAAAGTACCTTTTTTACTATCTTGGCTGCTTTTTTAGGAGTAAAATCTAAAACTACTTTAGCTTTAGAAACATCCATTCCTCTTATCATATCTATAACTAATCTAGTTTTTTGAGAACTTATCCTGATATATCTTAAAACTGCTTTAACTTCCAAATTATTCTCCTATAATAGTTTTTCCTATTACTTCAATGATGTTGATCTTTCAGTGTGACCACCATGCAATCTAAATGTTCTAGTAGGAGCAAATTCACCCAATTTATGCCCAACCATATCCTCGGTTATAAAAATTGGAACATGTTTTCTCCCATTATGTACAGCAATTGTGTGACCGACCATTTCAGGAATTATAGTGCAACTTCTGGCCCAAGTCTTTATCATTTTCTTTTCTTTTTTAGTGTTTAACTCAGAGATCTTCTTATAAAGCTTTTTATCAATATAAGGACCTTTCTTTAGAGATCTAGGCAATTTAACCTCCCTCTTAATTTTTTTTATTTCCTACGTTTAATTATCATTTTATCTGATGGTTTTCTCTTTTTTCTTGTTTTATACCCAATAGCTTTTACTCCAGTAGGGGATGAAGGTGGTCTTCCTGATTTTCCCCTTCCTTCACCACCACCATGAGGGTGATCCACTGGATTCATTGATGTACCTCTTGTAGTTGGTCTAATTCCTAACCATCTACTTCTTCCAGCTTTTCCTTTTATCATAATATCATGTTCTACATTACCAACTTGACCAATTGTTGCTCTACAATTCAAGTTAATAAGTCTTATTTCACCAGATGGAAGTTTTAAATTTCCATAATCTCCTTCTTTAGCCATCAATTGAGCACTTGAACCAGCTGATCTTGCTAATTGACCTCCCTTACCTAGTTGCATCTCAATATTGTGTACAAATGTTCCAGTAGGAATCTTCCTTAGTGGAAGAGTATTTCCAGTTTTAATGTCCACATTATCACCAGAAATAACTGAATCCCCCACCTTTATACCTCTGGGTGCTAATATATAATTCTTCTCTCCATCTCTATAAACAATTAAAGCAATATTGCATGATCTGTTCGGATCATACTCAATCGAATTAACTCTTGCTATAATATCATCTTTTTTTCTTTTAAAATCTATAACTCTATATTTTCTTTTATGTCCACCACCCTTGTGTCGAACTGTAATCCTACCACTAACATTTCTACCAGCTTTTTTCTTAATTGGCTTAGTCAACGTTTTTTCGGGCTTCTTTTTTGTCAATTCTGAATAATCAATACCTACTAAAAATCTTCTACCAGGGGTTGTAGGTTTATATTTTTTTACTGGCAAATTAACTCCCTTTATATATTATCTCTTTAATTAGAATTTATTTTTTTTATTTACTTTCAAATATTGGTATACTATCACCTTGCTTTAAGGTAATAATTGCTTTCTTATATCCAGATTTATAACCCATTGAAGCTCCCAACCTCCTGGGTTTTGGAGCTATTTTAATGGTATTAACTGAAATAACTTTAACATTAAAAATTTCTTCAATTGCTTTCTTAATCTCAATCTTTTTTGATTTAGGATGCACAATAAATGTATATCTATTTTGCTCAACTAATGAGTAACTTTTTTCAGATATTACTGGTTTAATTATCACATCTCTTGAACCTTTCATCTTCCATATACCTCCACTGTTTCTTCCAACGATTTTTTCGTAAATATTAGTCTTTCAGCGTTTAATATGTTATAAACACTTAGTCTATCTACTCCTACTACAGTAACAGTTGGAATATTTCTAAAAGATTTTTCAACTATTTCTTTGTCCTTTTCCAGAATAACTAAGTTTTTCTTCTCGTCTCCCAAAAATTTTAGAAATTTAGTAGCATTCTTGGTACTCGGTTCTTTAAAATTAAAATCTTCAGCAACTAATATCTCCTTATCCATTGCTTTTATATATAAAGCTAATTTTCTTGCTTCATACCTAATCTTCTTGGGTAATCTCATTGAGTAATCCCTCGGTTTTGGTCCAAATGTAACTCCTCCACCCCTCCATATTGGAGATCGAATACTTCCAGCTCTAGCTCTTCCCGTACCTTTCTGACGCCATGGTTTTCTTCCACCACCTCTTACCTCATCTCTAGTTTTTGTTGATGCAGTACCTAACCTTCTTGATGCAAGGTAAGTTTTAACAACCCTATGTAAAATATTTACATCACTTTCTGAAAAAAATACTTTCTTGTTTAAAGTAACGGTTGATATCTTATCACCATTGATATTTACAACATCCGCTTTAAGCTCCATTTAAGCCCTTCTCCCTCCTTCTATGGTCTTGTATAAGTACCATTCTTCCTTTCGATCCTGGTACAGATCCTTTTATAAGTATTATGTTTGATTCAGAATCTACTTCTACTACTTCTAATCCCAATGTTGTTACCTTTTCATAACCGTGGCGACCTGGCATCTTCTTACCTTTAAAAACTCTTGAGATTCTCTGACCAGTTGAACCAATAGCGCGATGGTATTGTGAACCATGAGAAGCTCCTTGACCACTAAACCCATGTCTCTTCATACCTCCAGTAAATCCTTTTCCTTTAGATTTACCTGTTACCTTAACTATATCTCCCTTCTCAAATACAGAAGCTTTAATGACATCTCCCACCTTAAAATTCTTGGGTTCATCCACTCTTACTTCTAATAAATGTTTTTTTGGCTCTAATTTCTTCTTTTTAAAATGTTGCTCATAAGGTTTGTTTACTCTACTTAATTTAATATCGCCAAAACCTATCTGAATCGCATTATAACCATCTGTTTTATCTGACTTTACTTGAGTAATAGTGCAAGGACCAGCCTTAACCGCTGTTACAGGAACAACGTTCCCCTGTTCATCATATATGCTTGTCATTCCTATTTTTTTTCCTATAATGGCTTTAATCAAAATTTACCTCATCTTAAATATTCAATTAATTAAAATTCCCATCTTTAAATTTAACTTTTCAATTAGATTCACTTCACGAAGAATCTCTTAAGTCATATTAACAAGGAAATACACCCAAAGCTTAAAATAATTCTATAGCTTTATTTCAATATCAACACCAGCTGGAAGACTTAGTCTCATAAGAGAATCAACTGTCTTTGGTGTCGGATTATATATATCTATTAATCTCTTATGAGTCTTTATTTCAAAGTGCTCTCGAGAATCCTTATCGATATGTGGTGATCTAATCACACAAAAAAGATTTCTTTTTGTAGGAAGTGGAACAGGTCCTGCTACTCTCGCTCCCGATTCAAGAGCTGTTTCTACAATCTTTTTTGCAGATCGATCCACAATATGATGGTCAAACGCTTTTATTGAAATGCGTATTTTCTGACCAGTTTTTGCCAACAATACCTCCCTATCAATTTATATGACACTTAAATTTTATTTCTATTAAAAACTTTATAAAATATTTTTAAATACATATTGATATGTAGGGCAACCCTTTAGGGTTGCTTATTTTTACAATAATAGAACTCATTATATGCAAGGCTAAAGCCTTGCCCTACTTTTTTTATTAGATTTGTGACATGGTTTCGAAGACATTTTCAGTCGAGAAACTATGCCCAAAGCTTTTAATAGCTATTTATTTTTAATTACTTAACTATCTCTGTTACAGTACCAGCTCCAACAGTATGACCACCTTCCCTTATAGCAAATCTTAGACCCTTCTCCATTGCTATTGGTTGAATCAATTCAACTCTTAACTCAACATTATCTCCAGGCATTACCATCTCGGTTCCTTCTGGAAGAGTCATGACTCCTGTAACATCTGTTGTTCTAAAATAAAACTGTGGTCTGTATCCAGAAAAGAATGGGGTATGTCTTCCACCCTCTTCTTTTGATAATATATATATCTGAGATTTAAATACTCTGTGAGGAGTTATTGTCCCTGGTTCAGCCAGTACCATTCCTCTCTCTATCTCTTTTCTTCCTATTCCCCGAAGTAGTACACCTACATTATCTCCAGCCTGTCCATAATCAAGTATCTTCCTAAACATCTCAACACCTGTTGCTACTGTCTTTTTAACCTCATCGGTAAGTCCTACTATCTCTATTAAGTCTCCAACATTAACCTTGCCTCTTTCTATTCTACCTGTTGCTACAGTTCCCCTTCCAGTTATTGAAAATACATCTTCAACAGATAGTAAGAACGGTTTATCTACTTCCCTCTTTGGAGTTGGAATGTAGTTATCTACAGCATCCATAAGCTTTATTATTGAAGAGCAAGCTTCACAAGTGTCTTTACCACATCCACAGTTCATTGCTTTTAGAGCTGAGCCAGCAATAATTGGAATATCATCTCCAGGAAAGTCATACTCTGAAAGCAGTTCCCTTACTTCCATCTCAACTAACTCCAGTATCTCAGGGTCATCAACCATATCTACCTTGTTTAGAAATACAACTATTGATGGAACCTCAACCTGTCTGGCTAGTAAGATATGTTCTCTTGTCTGGGGCATTGGACCATCTGCTGCAGATACAACCACTATTGCTCCATCCATCTGAGCTGCTCCAGTAATCATGTTCTTTATATAGTCTGCATGTCCAGGACAATCTACATGTGCATAGTGTCTTTTATCTGTCTGATATTCAACATGACTTATGCTTATGGTTAGGCCTCTTTCCTTTTCTTCTGGTGCATTATCTATTTCACTAAAGTCCATTTTCTCTACATCAAGACCTCTTGCACTTAGACAATATGTTATTGCTGAAGTTAAGGTTGTTTTACCATGATCTACATGACCTATAGTTCCAACATTGATATGTGGTTTTGTTCTCTCAAATTTCTTTTTAGCCATATATTTCCCCTTTTGTTAGATAATTATTTTAGTTAAAATTTATTTTTTATTTTTATTATAAACCTTTAATTAATTTCGTAATTTCTTTTGCCATTTTTTTTGGAATCTGTTTATATATTAAGAATTCCATAGTGAAGTTTGCTCTTCCCTGCGTTTTAGATCTCAAATCTGTTGCATATCCAAACATCTCCCCTAAAGGAACTTGAGCTGTAACAACCTTTAACCCCATTCTGTCACTTAAATCAGTTATATTCGCTCGCTTTGCATTTAAATCTCCAATCACATCACCTAAATACTGTTCTGGAAAAACAACCTCTAATTTCATTATTGGTTCAAGTAGTATTGGTCCTGCATTTTCATACGCTTTCTTAAAAGCAATAGCACCAGCTATTTTAAATGCCAGATTTGTTGAATCCACTTCATGATATGATCCATCAATTAATGTAACTATTACATCAACTACAGGATATCCCACTAGTTGACCACTTTCCATTGCTTCTCTTATTCCTTTCTCAACATATGGGATAAACTCTCGTGGTATTTTTCCGCTTTTTATTTTACTTTTAAATAAAAATCCGTATCCCTTTTGATTTGGTTCGATTCTTAATTTAACATGTCCATACTGACCCTTTCCACCACTTTGCTTTATGAATCTTCCTTCTGAAACCGATTCTAAGGTTATAGTTTCTTTATAAGCAACCTGAGGATTACCCACATTTGCTTCAACTCCAAATTCTCTAAGTAATCTATCAATAATAATCTCCAAATGTAACTCGCCCATTCCTGATATTATTGTTTGGCCAGAGTCCTGATCTATATTTACTTTAAAAGTCGGATCTTCATTGACCAATTTGTTAAGAGACAGCGAAAGCTTCTCATGATCCATTTTTGTTTTTGGTTCAACAGCAACTGATACAACCGGTTCAGGAAATCTTATTGATTCCAATACTATTGGGAAATTCTCATCACATAATGTATCACCTGTTGTTGAATCTTTTAGTCCAATAACTGCAGCAATATTACCAGTGGCAACTGTCTTTAGGTCTTCTCTTTCATTAGCATGCATTCTAACAATTCTTCCTATTCTTTCCAGCTTTTCTGAATTAGAATTTAATACCATGTCTCCTGCATTTATCTTTCCTGAATATACTCTAAAATAGGAAAGATTTCCCATATATGGATCATTCTGTACTTTAAAAATAAACGCTGTGAAAGGTTCACTGTCAAGAGGTAATCGAGATTCACACTCATTATTTTTTGGATTCTTTCCCCAAACCTCTTTTACTTCCTTTGGTGAAGGAAGATAATTAGCAATTGCATCAAGTAATGGTTGAACACCTTTATTTTTAAGCGCAGCACCACATAAAACGGGTACTATTTCTCCCTTTATTGTGAACTCTCTAATAACCTTTTGAATTAAGACTGGTGAAATATCTTCATCCCCAAGATATTTAGCCATTAAATTATCATCCAGTTCTACTAATATTTCTAAAAGTTCTTGCCTTTTTTTAATCGATAAGGGAACCAATTCTGAAGGAATATCCAATATTTCCCAATCTTTCCCTATTTTATCTCTATAAACTATCGCTTTCATATTTATTAAATCCACTACACCTTTGAATTTATCCTCTTCTCCTACTGGTACTTGTAAACATACAGGATTTGCGAACAATCTTTTTCTAATCATATCAACTACATGAAAAAAGTCCGCTCCAGTCTTATCCATCTTATTCACGAAAGCAATCTTTGGTATTTTATATTTATTAGCTTGATTCCAAACAGTTTCCGATTGAGGTTCTACTCCAGCAACAGAGTCAAATATTGCAATTGTTCCATCTAGCACTCTTAAAGACCTCTCAACTTCAACAGTAAAGTCCACGTGTCCGGGAGTGTCTATAATATTGACTTGATAATCATTCCAATAGCATGTAGTTGCAGCAGCTTGAATAGTTATTCCTCTCTCCTGCTCCTGTTCCATCCAATCCATAACAGCTGTACCTTCATCAACTTCTCCAATCTTATAGGTTTTCTCTGTATAATAGAGAATCCTCTCAGTAGTTGTGGTTTTACCAGCATCAATATGAGCTATTATTCCTATATTTCGAGCTTTTTCTAAAGGAAATTGCTCCATCTTTATCGACCTTTTTTTTAGTAATTTAATATCTTTACACATACCTTAAAATTTTTTAAGTTAATTTTTTATTTTTTATAATTACCACCTGTAGTGAGCAAATGCTTTATTTGCTTCTGCCATTTTATGCACATTTTCTCTCTTCTTTACAGATGCTCCAATTTTATTTGCTGCATCTAATATCTCACCCGCAAGTTTTGATGCCATACCCTTTTCCTTGCGCTGTTTTGCAAAATTTATTATCCACCTAAATGATAGAGATTCTGCTCTATAAGAACGAACTTCTATAGGAATTTGATAAGTAGCTCCACCAACTCTTCTTGATCTAACTTCAAGTAAAGGTCTTACATTTTCCAATGCTTTAGTAAATACCTCAATTGGATCTTTTTTAGTTCTCTCTTTGATTATATCTAAACTATCATAAACTATTTTCTCTGCAACAGTTTTTTTACCTTTTAACATAACGTTGTTAATAAGTCTAGTTATGAGTTCACTTCTATATTTATAGTCTGGTACTATTGTTCTTTTTTTTGCTACACCTCTTCTTGACATAACTCCTCCTGTTTTATCCCTCAGGAGCCTTAGCTCCATATTTGGATCTTGCTTTTTTTCTACCCTCAACTCCAGCAGTGTCAAGAATATTTCTTACTATCTTATACCTTACTCCTGGAAGATCCTTAACACGTCCACCTCTAATTAAAACAATAGAGTGTTCTTGAAGATTATGTCCTTCTCCTGGGATATAAGCTGTTACCTCCATCCCAGTTGTTAATCTTACTCTTGCTACTTTACGCAAAGCTGAGTTAGGTTTTTTTGGTGTCATTGTCCAAACTCTAGTGCAAACTCCTCTTTTTTGAGGATTTCCTTGTAGTGCTGGATTTTTCTTCTTAGCTTTAATTCTCTTTCTTTTTCTTTTAACTAGTTGATTTATGGTTGGCAAACTTTAAATGCCTCCTTACTTAACATATAAAATTTATATTAACTATATTAAAGTTTAAATTTTTACTAAATTCAATCGCATTTTAAAATTTATTTTTTATTTTTTTAACAATTTAATATTAAACTAAAATTAAATCCTTTTAAATACAAAAAGAGATAATAACATCCATTTCTTTTGTTGTCAACTAAAAAATAACTAATTGTCATTTAAAATTTAAAAATGGACACCTAAATTAATAAAAGTATAATAAATTTTTTATTCAGTATCTTCTCCACCTATTTTAGATAATTCTCCACCTATTTCAGATAACAATAATAGCTCCTCCTGTTGATACTCCTCTGGATAATTTATTTCAATTTTCCTGTACTCCCTCATACCAGTTCCAGCTGGAATCAATTTACCTATTATTACATTCTCTTTTATTCCTAAAAGTGGATCAACACTATAATTTAGTGAAGCATCTGTAAGAACCTTCGTGGTTTCCTGAAACGATGCAGCTGATAAGAAACTATCCGTAGCTAATGCAGCTTTGGTGATTCCCATTAATGTCTGTCTGGCAGTAGCTGGTTTCTTCCTTTTGGATTTTATATCTTTGTTTATCTTTTGAAAAGCTATTTTATTTACTAACTGACCTGGTAAAAAATTAGTATCTCCTGGCTCTATTATAGCAACTTTTTTAAACATTTGCCTTACTATTACTTCTATTTGTTTATCATGTATGTCAACACCCTGAGATTTATAAACATTTTGAACCTCATTTATAAGGTACGTTTGTGTATCTTTCACGCCCTGTACTTTTAAGATATCATGAGGATTTCTGGAACCATCAGTTAATTGTTGTCCCGCAATAACATCATCTCCCATGTTGACGAGTATTCTGGATCTGGGTGATACCGTATAGGAAAATTCTTTTCCTTTTTTATCAGTTACTATAACCTTAGTATATTTATCAGTTTCTTTTATTTCAACCTTTCCACTGGTTTCTGAAATTATTGCCTGTCCTTTAGGTTTTCTCGCTTCAAAAAGCTCAACAACTTTAGGAAGACCAGCAGTTATATCCATAGCTTCATAGGCTTTCTCATGTTTACGAATATATTTCTTCCTCTTCGCAGTTTGTATTACCTTTGCAATAATCTCGCCTTTTTTAACATTTTTCTTCGTTGTTATTTCTAATTTCTCTCCTCTATGCATCATTACATCAACCAACTTTTTGTCATCCATCTCTACCTGCAACATGAATCTACGAGTAAGATGATCTATATTCTTAGAAAAGAATTCTTTACCTTCCTTCTCTCTCTTATTTCTCTCTTCATTTAAAGCTTTTTTGGTCATTTTGAGCTTCTTCAAAACTGTAGAAGGAATTATTAACTCACCATCAACCGGAACTCTTATCGGTTTCTGAATATATGTACTCGCTACACCTCCTGTATGAAAAGTACGCATAGTAAGCTGTGTTCCTGGCTCTCCAATAGACTGAGCGGCAATTATTCCAACAGCTTCACCTATTTCAACCAACTTTCCAGTAGCCATATCCTCACCGTAACACATTTTACAGACGCCGTGTTCAACTTTACAATTTAATACTGACCTAACTGTTAACATCTCTATATTAGCCTTTATTAATCTATTAACATGTTCTGATTTAATCACCTTACCAGATTTTATAATTATCTCTCCAGTTGAAGAATCAGCTACAGTCTTTGCACAAATCCTACTCAACAAGCTCGGATTTGGTTCACCCTCTAAGGTGAGAACATATATATCTTTACCTTCCTTGGTACCACAGTCATGCTCTTTAACTATAACATCCTGGGATACATCTACTAATCTTCTTGTTAGGTATCCTGAGTCAGCTGTACGAAGAGCGGTATCTGCTAAACCTTGTCTTGCGCCATGTGTTGAAAGGAAATATTCAAGAACTGATAGACCCTCTCTAAAATTTGATTTGATAGGTTCATCAATTATCTCTCCTCTAGCATCTGCAACAAGACCTCTCATACCTGCTAATTGTCTTAGCTGCTTTACATTCCCTCTAGCTCCTGAATTAGCCATCATATAAATTGGATTAAATTTTCCAAAATTTCTCTCCATTTCCTCACCAACCTCCTCTGTAGTTGTTGACCATAATTGAACAACTCTCTGTAGTCTCTCATCATCTGCTAAAAAGCCTTCTTTAAAACTTGTGTTTATTTTTTTAACAGTTTCTTCGCTCTCCTTTAAAATTTCTGCTTTCTTTTCTGGAATTTTAATGTCGTCTATTCCAATAGTTATTCCCTCTTCAGTAGCATGTGTAAAACCAAGCTTCTTCATCCCATCCAAAATCTTTGAGGCTAACTCATTTGAATAGGTATTTATTATCTCTGTAACAATTGTTGATAATTGCTTCTTATCTATTGGAGAATCTATATAGTGATAATCTTCAGGTAATATAGAATTAAATATTGCTCTTCCCAATGTTGTTTTTCTTACTTTTTCTCTAAATTGAAGTCGTATTGGGGCTTGAAGAGATAATTTTCCAAACTCATATGCAAGCAATGCTTCATCCAGACCATAATAAATTTTACCCTCTCCGACTTGACCTTCTTGTTGAGATGTTAAATGGTATATTCCTAAAACCATATCCTGGCTTGGTGTTACAAGCGGTTTACCCGCTGCTGGGGAAAGAAGATTATTACTTGATATCATAAGAATTCTTGATTCAGCTTGAGCCGCCTGAGAAAGGGGAATATGAACAGCCATCTGGTCACCATCAAAATCTGCATTAAAAGCAGTACATACAAGAGGATGTATCTGAATTGCTTTTCCTTCTACAAGTATAGGTAAAAATGCTTGTACTCCCAAACGGTGTAGTGTTGGAGCTCTATTAAGTAGCACTGGATGATCTTCTACCACTTTTTCAAGTACATCCCAAACAATTGGCTTTCCTCTTTCCACCATTCTTTTAGCACTTTTTATATTTTGAGTGTGTCCTAAATCAACAAGCATCCTCATTATAAAAGGTTTAAAAAGCTCTAAAGCCATCAGCTTCGGAATTCCACACTGATTTATCTTCAATTTTGGGTTAACTACAATTACAGAACGGCCGGAGTAATCAACTCTCCTACCTAATAGATTTTGACGAAATCTTCCTTGTTTTCCTTTGAGCATATCTGAAAGAGATTTTAAGGCACGATTTCCGGGACCTGTTACTGGTCTACCTCTCCTTCCATTGTCAAAAAGTGCATCAACAGACTCTTGTAACATTCTTTTTTCGTTATTAACTATAACCTCTGGGGCTCCCAGATCTAAAAGCTTTTTTAATCTATTATTTCTATTTATAACCCTTCGATATAGATCATTAAGATCTGATGTTGCAAATCTCCCGCCATCTAACTGAACCATCGGTCTTAAATCGGGTGGTATAACAGGTATCGCTTCCATTACGATATCTTGAGGGCGATTGTCTGTGTTATCAAATGCAGCTACCACTTTTAATCTTTTGATAGCGCGAGTTTTCTTTTGCCCCCTCGCCTTTTTAAGTATCTTTCTAAGTTTCTCAGTTTCTGCATGACAATCCAATTTGACAAGCATCTCTTTTATTGCTTCAGCCCCCATACCACCGGTAAAATATTCTGCATACATGAGCTTTATTTCTCGAAAAACTCTTTCATCATCGATGAGTTGTTTTTCCTCTAACTTCATAAATTCTTTATAAGCCTGTTTTGCTACTTCAATTTGGTCTTGTGTATATTGATAATCCTCTTTAATGTCTTTATCTATCTCACTTTTTAGCTTTAAATATTCTTCCTTTTCTTCATCAGTTAATTTTTCCTGATCATCTAATTGATCAGGAAATCTATCAGTTATTATTGATAATAAATCTTCCACTCTCTCTTTGTGTTCCTCTTTCAACTGATTTGTTCTCACATCTATAATATTTTCAATTTCTTCCTTTTCTAAAACTCTTCTATCTTTATCAATTGAAGTAACTATGTATGAGGCGAAATAGATTACCTTATCCAGATCTTTAGGTGATATATCCAATAAATAACCCAATCTTGATGGAATACCTTTAAAAAACCATATATGTACTACTGGCGATGCAAGTTCTATATGACCCATTCTTTCTCTTCTAACTTTTGACCTGGTTACCTCAACTCCACATCTTTCACAAATTATTCCCTTAAATCTTATTCTTTTATACTTACCGCAATAACACTCCCAATCTTTTGAAGGTCCAAAGATCTTTTCACAGAAAAGTCCATCTTTTTCTGGTTTAAGAGTACGATAATTTATAGTTTCAGGCTTTTTTATCTCTCCATTTGACCATGACCTAATCTGTTCTGGAGATGCTATTCCAATTCTAATTGCGTCAAAAAGATTAACATCTAACAAAAAACTTACCTCCTATTTTTTAGAAAGTTTTGTGTCCTCTAATATCTCTATAATTTCTTTCTCTTCTCTCTATAAACTTATACCTAATTCTTCAATGGTTTTATACATATCTTCACCAGTATCTATTAACTCTAACTTTTCTCCCTTCTCAGATAGAATTTCAACATTTAATCCTAAACTCTTAATTTCTTTAACAAGTACTTTAAAAGATTCTGGTATATTGGGAGCTTCGATCGACTCCCCTTTAACAATTGCTTCATATGCTTTTACTCTTCCAAAAACATCATCAGATTTTATTGTTAACATTTCTTGAAGAGTATAAGCTGCTCCATAAGCATCAAGAGCCCACACTTCCATCTCACCAAATCTCTGTCCACCAAATTGAGCTTTACCTCCAAGTGGTTGTTGAGTTACTAAAGAATAGGGTCCTGTTGACCTTGCATGAATTTTATCATCTACTAAATGGTGTAATTTCATTATATACATATAACCAACTGTAATTGGCTGTTTAAATCTTTTTCCAGTTCTTCCACCATACAACCAGGTTTTTCCACTTGTTGGTAATCCTGCTTTTTTGAGCGCTTTTCTTATTTCATTTTCATTAGCACTTTCAAAAATAGGAGTTGATATGTAAACAGACCCATCATCACTTCTTTTTACACCATCATCATCCCATCCTACTTTTGCAGCCCATCCTAAATGGGTTTCTAATATCTGTCCAACATTCATTCTTGAAGGAACACCCAATGGATTTAAAACAACATCTACAGAGGTTCCGTCTTCCATATAAGGCATATCCTCTTCAGGAAGTATTATTGAAATTACGCCCTTATTTCCATGCCTTCCTGATAACTTGTCCCCGACTGATACTTTCCTTTTTTTTGCAATATAAACTCTAACCAATTTGTCTACGCCTGGAGCAAGTTCGTGTCCCTCTTCCCTTGAAAAAGATTTCACGTCCATTACTTTACCAGACTCTCCATGTGGAACTGTTAAAGAAGTATCTCTTACTTCCTTTGCCTTCTCTCCAAATATGGCACGGAGTAACTTTTCTTCTGCTGTCAATTCTGTTTCACCTTTGGGTGTCACCTTCCCAACTAGAATATCACCTGCTTTGACCTCAGCCCCAATTCTAATTATTCCTCTTTCATCTAAATCTTTTAATGTTTCTTCACTAACATTTGGTATGTCTCTGGTAATTTCCTCATCACCCAATTTGGTAGTTCTTGCTTCAATCTCATGCTTCTCTATATGAATTGATGAAAGAATATCCTCTTTCACTAACCTTTCACTGATAATAATTGCATCCTCAAAGTTATAACCCTCCCAAGGTAAAAATGCTACCAACAAATTTTTCCCTAATGCCAGTTCTCCATCACTTATTGCTGGTCCATCGACTATGATCTCGTTCTTTTTTACTTTATTTCCAGCATAAACTAAAGGCTTTTGATTTACACAAGTTCCTTGATTTGATCTTCTAAATTTATGTAATTTATGTCTTATTGAACCTAAATTCTTGTAATCTATCTCTATGTAATCTGCACATACTTTGGTTACAGTTCCATTCTCTTTAGCTAATATGACATCACCTGAATCAATTACTGCTTTATGTTCCATACCAGTTCCTATTAATGGTGCTTCGGTTTTAATTAATGGTACTGCCTGCCTTTGCATATTTGAACCCATAAGTGCACGTGGTGCATCATCATGCTCTAAAAATGGAATCAACGAGGTAGAAATAGAAAATATCTGTCTTGGTGATATGTCTATACGATCTACTTTATTAGAAACAACTGTATCTACCTCACCTCTTCTCCTCACTACGACTTCTTTCCCTTTAATCTTTCCTTTCTTATTTACGGGAATATTATATTGAGCAATCACATGTTCTTCCTCTTCGTCAGCATCAATATATTCTATTTCATCTGTTATGATACTTTTTTCAACTTTCCTATATGGTGTTTGTATAAATCCCATATCACTTATCTTTGCATAAGTCGCTAAGGAGCCAATAAGACCTACATTTGGACCTTCAGGAGTTTCTATTGGACACATCCTACCATAATGAGATGAATGAACATCTCTAACCTCAAATCCTGCTCTCTCTCTACTTAAACCACCTGGTCCTACAGCCGTCAATCTCCTTTTATGTGTTAATTCAGCTAAAGGATTTGTTTGATCCAAAAATTGAGATAGCTGACTGCTGCCATAGAACTGTCTTAATATAGCAACCATAGGTCTTATATTAATCAGTGATTGGGGTGTTACAACATTTACATCTTGAGTCGTCATTCTATCCTTAACAACTTTCTCAATTCTTGAGAAACCTATTCTTAACTGGTTTTGAATTAGCTCACCAACTGTTCTTACCCTACGATTGCCAAAATGATCTATATCATCGATTTCCCCTAATCCCTGATTTAACTGAATCATATATCTAACTATTGCTAAAATATCTTCCTCTGACAGAGTGGTTTTTTCTAAAGGTATATCTAATTGTAATTTCTTATTCAACTTATATCTACCCACTCTTCCCAGGTCATATCTTTTTGGTTTATAGAATAAGTTATCAATAAGAGCTTCGGCACTATCCAAAGTTGGTGGTTCCCCAGGTCTCTGTTTTTTATAAACTTCTATTAATGCTTCTTCACGCGACTCTGTCGTATCTACTTCTAATGTTTTATCTATTACTTCTGAATGTTTGAACAATTCTTTAAGTTTTTCATTGTCTCCAAATCCGAGTGCCTTTAAAAATGTGGTTATGGGTAGCTTCCTTTTTCTATCAATTCTCATAAATAAAGCATTCTTCTTGCTAAAGATCATTTCTAACCATGCTCCTCTACTCGGGATAAGTTTACAATTAAATAGAGTTTCATCTGTTTCTCTATCTACCTCCCTATCAAAGTAAACACCTGGAGATCTAACAAGCTGACTAACAACTACCCTCTCAGTTCCATTAATAATAAAGGTTCCCTTCCTAGTCATAAGTGGTAAATCTCCTAAAAATACTGGTTGTTCTTTTATTTCACCAGTTTCCTTGTTCTTCAGTCTTGCAAAAACCCATAGAGGTGCACAATAAGTAATATCTATCTCTTTACAAATATCTTCATTGAATTTTATATCTACATTCTTATTACAGTTTGGGCATTTTTGATAAACTTCGCTGGATGTTTTTTTTGTTTTCTTATCCATTTCATGAAGATGATAATCACCAAATTCAAGTTGAAGTGTTTCTGTAAAATCCTCGATAGGAGATATATCATCAAGTACCTCTTTTATTCCATGTTTTAATAATTCCTCAAATGACTTCTTCTGAATATCAATAAGATTTGGTGTATCCATGATCTCTTTAGCACTGGAATAATTGTATCTTTCTATTTTTTTGTAGCGTTTTTTAGACAAAAAAAATCACTCCTCTTTGTTTTAAAAGGAATAATTTAGTAGAATTAATATTTAGTAGAATAAATACTTCAAATAATTATTTATATAATAATTATACATTAATATATTAATTAAATAAAGTTTATAAACCCTTATTATATCATTAATATACTAATAAATTCAACTAAAATTTATAAATTTTTTTAAATTTTTTTAAATATTGAGCTTTTCTATTTCAATTAATGTCTATATATTGCGTGAATTATACATATGAAGTATAAAATACACAATTTTAATATATTGTAATATTAATATTGATAATTACTTAATCTCAATAGTAGCGCCAACTTCCTCCAGCTTCTTCTTCGCATTTTCAGCATCATCTTTACTAACATCCTTTAATACTACTTCGGGGGCATTATCTACCAATGATTTTGCTTCTTTTAGACCTAATTTTGTTAAAGCTCTCACCTCTTTTATAACTTGAATCTTCTTTTCTCCCACATTAGCTAATACCACATCAAATTCAATTTTTTCTTCCTCTTCCTTTACTTCTTCTTTAGTGCCAGTAGTAGCTACAGCTACAGGTGCTGCTGCTATTACTCCAAATTTCTCCTCTAACATCTTAACAAGTTCTGCTAGCTCCTTTACACTCATATCCTCAACAGCTTTTATAATATCTTTAGTACTAATTTTCTCCTTTTCCGTAATTTTAGTATCAACCTTTTTCTTCTCTGTAGCTTTAGTGCTAACTTTTTTCTCTTTAGTAGCTTTTTCGCTAACTTTTTTCTTTTCTACCATTTTTCCTCCAATTTTTTTGTTTTATTTTTTTTAACGAAATTTTTTTCATTAGATTTTATTCTTTTCCTTTTTTTGATTCTGCTATCATATTAAGCTGATTTAATAAGCCAACAATAGGATTCTTTAAAACTCTTACAAAATTAATTAATGGATTGGCAATATGTCTTGTTAAACTAGCAATTAATTCTTCTTTTGAAGGTAAATCTGCTAATTGTATAATTTCATCAAATCCAAAGACTTCTCCTTCAACATAACCTGCTTTAATTTTCAGAGTTTTTCCATTTATATTAAAATTTTTTAATATCCTTGCAGGTAAAATAGGTTCAGCGTAACTAAAGGTAGCACTTGTTTGTCCAACAAGGTAATCATCCAATCCTTCTATTTTCGCTTTCTTTAGTGCTATCTTTGATAGTGTATTTTTTATAATCCTAAATTCTATTTCTGATTCTCGGAATTTACCCCTCAACTCATTCATTTCTTGTACTGAAAATCCACTATAATCTGCTAATATAACACTCTTTGCATTTGAAAATTTCTCAGCAAGTTGTTTAACAATATTTCTTTTTTTAATGTTTATCAAAATTCCTCCATTTATGAATTAATCTTTTTTAAAAAATAAAAAAGACCTTAAGTGCAAAGGTCAATTACAAAGCACCTAAGCAGGAAATATTAAGCACTAAGCACCCACAATCTTTGGTACTATATTAATTATTAATATTTATTATTCTATTTCTTTAACTAACAGATTCTTTACTTTTGATGTGTCAACAGCTACTGAAGGACCCATGGAAGATGAAAAGTGAATACTTCTTAAATATCTACCTTTAGCTGCTGACGGTTTTACTCTTATTATCTCGTCTATTAATGTTGCATAATTTTCAACTAATTTTTTAACTTCAAATGAGATTTTACCTAATATTAGATGAATAATTCCATATTTATCTGCTTTATATTCAACCTTTCCTTTCTTTGCATCCTGTATTGCTTTACTCACTTCAAATGTCACCGTCCCTGTCTTCGGATTTGGCATTAGACCTCTCGGACCTAAAATCTTTCCTAACCTTCCTACTATGCTCATCATATCAGGAGTAGCAATGGTAACATCAAAATCTAAAAATCCTTTTTTAATTTTTTCAGTCAGTTCTTCTCCACCAACAATGTCTGCTCCTGCTTTTTTAGCTTCCGTCACTTTTTCACCTTGAGCAAAAACTAAAATCTTAGGAATTTTTCCTGTTCCATGAGGTAAAATCACGGTCCCTCTAACTTGTTGCTCTGCTTTTTTAGTGTCTATTCCTAATCTTATTACAACTTCAACAGTCTCGTCAAATTTAGCTTTTGAAATGTTTTTTATCAAACTTAACGCTTCCAATGGTGAATATAATTTATCTTTATCTATATTTTCCAAAACCTGTTGATATTTCTTTCCTCTTTTCAAAAAGATTCTCCTTAAATTAGTTAATCAATTATTTCCAATCCCATATTTTTTGCAGTTCCTTCTATTATCTTCATAGCAGATTCTATATCAACTGCATTTAAATCCGGCATTTTTAATTCAGCTATTTCTCTAATTTTTCTTCTTGTAACTTTGCCCACTTTCTCTCGATTCGGTTCTTCTGAGCCCTTTTCAATATTTGCTGCTTTTTTCAATAAAATAGCTGCTGGCGGAGTTTTCGTAATAAAATTAAAGGACCTATCTTTGTAAACAGTTATAACAACTGGAATTATCATTCCTTCCTGATCTTTTGTTTTATCATTAAAAGCCTTACAAAATTCCATTATATTAACACCATGTTGTCCTAATGCAGGACCAACTGGTGGAGCTGGATTGGCTTGACCAGCAGGTATTTCCAATTTTATTTTTCCAATAATTTTTTTAGCCATATAATTATCCTTTTTTCAAATCTATCTAAAATTTTAAAATTAATTTTTATTAGTAGATTTGTGGCATGGTTTCGAAGACATTTAGTCAAGAAACTATGCCCAAATCTTTCAAAGGTTATTTAATTAATTTTTAATGCTAATAACCTTATAGTATGGTTTCGAAGATATTTATTTAATTTTTTTATATTTTTTCCACTTGGTTAAAATTTAATTCAACTGGGGTTTGTCTACCAAATATTGCTACTAAAACTCTTAATTTTCCTTTATCAATATTTATCTCACTTATTGTTCCATCAAAATTAGCAAATGGGCCTGATTTTACTTTAATTGGTTCACCGATTTCAAAATGGGTACGTGCTCTTGGCTTTTTTACTGCTATTCTTTTTCTTATTTTCATGACCTCTATTGGAGAAAGAGATGTTGGTTTTGAGGCTGATCCCACAAACCCAGTAACTGCTGGGGTATTTCTTACAACATACCAAGAGTCATCATCTAAGATCATTTTTACTAAAATATATCCAGGAAAAATTCTCTTTTTAGTTGCAACTTTTTTCCCATCATCAATTTCTAAAACTTCTTCTTCGGGGATAAGAATCTCAAATATCTTATCCTCCATTTCCATTGACTGTATTCTTTGTTTTAGATTTTCCTTAACTTTTTTCTCATAACCAGCATATGAGTGTATAACATACCATTTTGGTTCCAATTTATCAATCACCTTTTAGAATTTAATTTTTTGTAAAAGTACAATCAACTGTGTAAACAAAAAGTCACATATACCAATAAAAACTACAAGTATAAATATAGTAGTTAAAGTTACCATTGTATATATTAAAATAGACTTTCTACTTGGCCAAGAAACTTTCTTTAGTTCAAGCCATACACCTTTAAAATAATTTACAATTTTTAACCAGCTATTTCTGAAGAAATTAATAATTCTTTGTGAAATAGGTAAATTTTTTTTAGATTTCTTCTTAATACTGGCTTTCTTTTTAGGAACTTTTACCTTCTGTTTCTCTTTTATAGTTGCTTTTGTTTCTAATTTTCTTAATTTTTTTGATATTTTTCTTTTCCCCATATATTTACCCTATTATATTTTATAAAATAAGTATTCTAACATAAAAAAAATGAAATTAAATATATTTTGAAAATTATTTTAAAAATGTGGCAGGGCTGGAGGGACTCGAACCCCCAACACCCGGTTTTGGAGACCGGTGCTCTACCATTGGAGCTACAGCCCTACACTACATAATTAAATTAATATTATCTTGTTTCTTTATGTATTGTGTGTTTCTTACACCACTTACAATATTTTTTTAGCTCCAATCTCTCACGAGTATTAGTCTTATTTTTTTCAGTTGTATAATTTCTACGCTTACATATTGTACAAGCCAGTGTGCTAATCTGTCTCAATTTATCCTCTTTATAATTTTATTAAATAAAATTTATTCAAAAAATAAAAGTACTTATTTTTAATTACTTAACTATCTCTGTTACAGTACCAGCTCCAACAGTATGACCACCTTCCCTTATAGCAAATCTTAGACCCTTCTCCATTGCTATTGGTTGAATCAATTCAACTCTTAACTCAACATTATCTCCAGGCATTACCATCTCGGTTCCTTCTGGAAGAGTCATGACTCCTGTAACATCTGTTGTTCTAAAATAAAACTGTGGTCTGTATCCAGAAAAGAATGGGGTATGTCTTCCACCCTCTTCTTTTGATAATATATATATCTGAGATTTAAATACTCTGTGAGGAGTTATTGTCCCTGGTTCAGCCAGTACCATTCCTCTCTCTATCTCTTTTCTTCCTATTCCCCGAAGTAGTACACCTACATTATCTCCAGCCTGTCCATAATCAAGTATCTTCCTAAACATCTCAACACCTGTTGCTACTGTCTTTTTAACCTCATCGGTAAGTCCTACTATCTCTATTAAGTCTCCAACATTAACCTTGCCTCTTTCTATTCTACCTGTTGCTACAGTTCCCCTTCCAGTTATTGAAAATACATCTTCAACAGATAGTAAGAACGGTTTATCTACTTCCCTCTTTGGAGTTGGAATGTAGTTATCTACAGCATCCATAAGCTTTATTATTGAAGAGCAAGCTTCACAAGTGTCTTTACCACATCCACAGTTCATTGCTTTTAGAGCTGAGCCAGCAATAATTGGAATATCATCTCCAGGAAAGTCATACTCTGAAAGCAGTTCCCTTACTTCCATCTCAACTAACTCCAGTATCTCAGGGTCATCAACCATATCTACCTTGTTTAGAAATACAACTATTGATGGAACCTCAACCTGTCTGGCTAGTAAGATATGTTCTCTTGTCTGGGGCATTGGACCATCTGCTGCAGATACAACCACTATTGCTCCATCCATCTGAGCTGCTCCAGTAATCATGTTCTTTATATAGTCTGCATGTCCAGGACAATCTACATGTGCATAGTGTCTTTTATCTGTCTGATATTCAACATGACTTATGCTTATGGTTAGGCCTCTTTCCTTTTCTTCTGGTGCATTATCTATTTCACTAAAGTCCATTTTCTCTACATCAAGACCTCTTGCACTTAGACAATATGTTATTGCTGAAGTTAAGGTTGTTTTACCATGATCTACATGACCTATAGTTCCAACATTGATATGTGGTTTTGTTCTCTCAAATTTCTTTTTAGCCATATATTTCCCCCCATTTTTTTAATGGATTTTTATTCTATTATATTTGTTTGAAAATTAATTATTATATGTTTTTAAAAATCTTAAAAGAAAATTTAAATTAAGAATTAAATATTATATACTATTTATATTATACAATAGCAAATCAGTGACACCTCCAACGACTAAGGCCATTGGGTTTCTTTCTAATTTATTCCTAAATATAAAAATTGTAAATTGTTAAACACTTATTTGGTAGCGGTGACTGGATTTGAACCAGTGACCCCACGGGTATGAACCGTGTGCTCTTACCAACTGAGCTACACCGCCACCTAATTATTCATTTTTTCTGCTTTGTGACACCTTCAACGACTAAAGCCGCTGGGTTTCTTTCTAATTTATTCCTAAATTAAAATATTTTTATTACCTTACTTTTTTAAACAGTAAACTGTAAACATATTTAGTTTATAGTATAAGTTATTAATATTATTATTTATATTTTATCATTTTATTTTATTACTTATATTAAAAATCCTTTCATTCAATCGACAAAATATTTCCCAAATCTGGAGCCCGCGACCGGACTTGAACCGGTGACCTTCTCCTTACCGAGGAGATGCTCTACCATCTGAGCTACACGGGCATAATTAAAAAATATGGTGGGGGAGAGAGGATTCGAACCTCTGAAGGTAAACACCAACAGATTTACAGTCTGTCCCCTTTGGCCACTCGGGAACTCCCCCAAAATCATATTTTAGTAAAAAGAAAATTCTCGTTTAAAAAAATTATACTAAAAATTTTTATACTAAAAAATAAATACCATTGAAAAATTGGAGCCGGCGATCGGATTTGAACCAATGACCTGCTGATTACAAATCAGCTGCTCTACCACTGAGCTACACCGGCTTATTAGATGTTCCTTTTAACTAATACTTTTTTATATAAATAATAGCATTTTCATACTTCTTTATCTATACTTTTTAAAAAATATTATTAATTAAAACAGATCAATAAAAAAAATTTACCTTAAAAAATTTTGTAATCTCTTAAGAGGGTTTTGAAAGATTAGGTTAAAGATTTATAACCGTTAAGATGAGTCTCTAATTTTCTCTTTATTCTCTGAAGAGCATTATCAACTGATTTCACTTTTAAGTTCAAAGTATGAGCAATTTCAATATAAGTTTTTCCCTTTATATACAAACTTAGTACTGATGCCTCTAATTTTGATAAAAACTTTTCAAATATTTCTTTAATACTTTGAATCTCTTCGCCACTTATTACAAGTTGTTCGGGATCATTTAGTTCCTTAATTTTTAGTATTTCAAAAAGTGGATAAGAAGTTTCTTCATTGCTATAAAATGGCTTATTTAGCGAAATGTAACAGTTTAAAGGAATATGCTTTTGTCGAGTGGCATTTTTAATAGCAGTTATTATCTGTCTTGTTATACACAGTTCAGCAAATGATTTAAAAGATGTTTCATTACCAGCTTTGAAATCCTTTATAGATTTAAAAAGACCTATCATACCTTCCTGTATTAGATCATCATATTCAGCCCCTATTAAAAAGTATGAACGAGCTTTATACCTTACAAGATTGCTATACTTTCTTAAAATATAGTTGAGTGCTCTCTCGTCTCCTTCTTTAGCTCTTTCTACTATTTGATTTTCCTCAAATACTCCGTAACTTTTAATTTTTTTTGGTGTATATGATAGTTCGATGTTCAAGTTCATATCCTTTTATAAAGAAAAAACAGTGAAAAAATGCTATTAAGATATAGCTTTTATAGGTCTTTTAAAACTTCACCTCCACAATGTTGAGTAAAAACTATTATATTATATATTTATGTAATAATCTTCGTCAATATAATTTCATTAATTTTAGGGGTAAAGCTAAACTTATACTTTACCCTTTCTTATTTTATCTAACTTTCTTTCAATTTTTTTATCAATTCTTTTACTTATAGGTACATTTAGTTTATTAGAAAAAATATCTCTACTTCTTATTTCTCTTTTTAACTGTTTTAGTTGACTTCTAAGTTGTCTTGTTGTCATTCTAAAAGCTCCTCCACCAAAAGTTACCCTCTGGTGAGTATAATCAGATGTTACAACAAAAATCCTTTTTCCTTTATTTTTATAAACTAAAGTCTCAGCAAGATTATCTGCGCTTTGCCCTTTCTTTGTAAATAAAACAGTAACTTTATTTTTTATCTTATTTTTCAAAAAAATATTGCCTTTGTTTGATGAGTCAAATACAACAGTTACTGACCAACCTTTATGTATCGCCAATTGATTAAGATCCTCTATCAACTTATTTCTAAGTTGCTCAAGTTCAATTTTAGAAATTTTGTTCATTTTCATTGTGCTGTGTAAATAGTTATAACCATCAACTATAACCATTGTTTTTTCATCGGTTGGTGAATTCACTTTTTTAACCCCCTAATTTATATTCTTTTAAGTTTTTTCATTACTTCATGCAGAATAATTCCCGTTGCCACTGAAACATTTAATGAAGGTATCTTTCCAGAAGTCTTGATTTTAACAACTAAATCGCAGTTACTTAATAAAAGTCTACCTATTCCTTTCTGTTCACTTCCCATCGCAATAGCAAGTGGACATAAGATTTCCATCCGGTTAATTGAAATATCAGCTCTATCTGAGGTTCCAATCACCCAAAAACCTTTCTCCTTTAATTTCTCAACAGTTTTGTTTAAATTCACAACTTTTGCAATCCTCAAATGTTCACACGCACCAGAGGAAGCTCTGCAAACAGATGAGGTAATTTTTGCACTTCTTCTATCTGGAATTACAACTCCATCCACAGAAAATGCTTGACATGTTCTAAGTATAGCTCCAAAATTCTGTGGATCTTTTATACCATCTAAAAGTACAATTACGGGGTTCTTATTTCTAATTTCATTTAAAAGTGAGGATAAAGAGAAATATTTGTATGGCGATGTTATTGCAATTACTCCTTGGTGTTGAGTTCCAATTTTGTTTAAGAAATTTCTATCTACTAATTTAATATGTACTGATTTATCTTTAGCCAGATTTGAAATCTGTTTTAATCGGATATTTTTACTAATAGATCTATCAATATATACTAATTTTACTTTGCGTGGTCCTCTTAATACCTCGTAAACTGTATTTCTTCCCTCCACTACTGCATTACCTTTTTTCAACTTCTCATCTTTCAAAAGAGATGAGTTCTTTTTCAACTAAACCTCCACTTAGTACCTGATGGTGTATCTTTTATAGATATTCCAATCTCTTTTAACTTCTTTCTTATATTATCTGCAAAAACCCAGTTCTTTTTTTCTCTTGCTTTACTACGAAGTGAAAGAATTACTTCTATACTATCTTCTAAGTTTAATTTTGATATATTTGATGGAGATAATTTTGCAGCATCTTGAGGATAAAGCTTAACAACTTTTTCGTAAATCTTTGAAGCTATATTGTTGAGCTCATCTTCCAACTTTTTCTCATAAGTTAAAGAACCGTCTACTTTACTTACAGCTTTTATAGTTCCAGATATATAAATGCGTAAATCTAAACCCAAGACAGATGCTAATTCAATTATCATATTTTTTGCTTTTGTTAAGATCTGCTTTATTTTGGGTGTTAGCTTTAAGGATTTTAAATGAATAATCTTATTTATTTTTTTAGCAAATTTGAAAATATAAGATAGTGCTTTGGCAGTATTGAAATCATCATCCATCGCATCCTCAAAATTTGTTTTTAAATTACTTATCTCCTTTTCTAAGTGCGAGATTTCATCCAGCAAAGAGCTTTCAGATTTTTGTTCTTCCTGTGACAGTGTTATGTTGATATCATGGATTGTATTTAAAAGTTTTTCATATGCTTGATTACAAGCCTCAAGAACCCTTGGAGTATAATCAACATCATTTCTGTAATGAGTATTAAGGGACATGATTCTAACAACATTGGGATTATACATTTCTAATACATCCTTAGCAAAAACCCAATTCTTTAAAGATTTTGACATCTTAACTTTATCTATATTTATAAATCCATTATGCATCCAATATTGAACAAATGGTTCAGAGCCACTATATGCTTCTGATTGAGCTATCTCATTTTCATGATGAGGAAATATAAGGTCTTTCCCACCACCATGAATATCAAATCCCATATCTAAATACTTCAATGACATTGCAGAACACTCAATATGCCATCCGGGCCTTCCTTCCCCCCATGGAGTATTCCACCTTGGTTCACCAGGTTTTGAAGCCTTCCAAAGAGCAAAATCATATGGTTTTTTCTTTCCAGCTACAACACATGCTCTCTTTCCCTCTATAAGTTCATTTATATTTTTTTTTGATAACTTGCCATAACCATTAAACTTCTCAACTGAAAAGTAAACACTACCATTAGAAATGTAAGCGTATCCTTTATTAATTAATACCCTTATCATCTCAATCATTTCATCAATATGCTCAGTTGCTTTAGGGCTGAAATCCGGTCGTAAAATATTTAACATGTCAGAAACCACCCAGAAGGCAGGTTCATATTTTCTTGAAATATCTGTTGTAGAAAGATTCTCCTCTATACTCTGATTTATTATTCTGTCTTCAATATCAGTGATATTTTGAACATGTATTACCTTATATCCCTGATAAATTAGATACCTTTTTATTACATCAAATACCAAATAAGAGTGTGCATTTCCTATATGAATGTGATTATAAACAGTTGGACCACATACATACATATAAACCTTGCCCTCTTCTCTTGGTATAAATTCCTCTTTTTTTCCCGTTAATGTGTTAAATATCTTTATACCCAATTTATCTCCAAATTTTTAAAAATTATAATCAAATCAGAATTATTGTGAAACTAAGATTAAATATTATTAAGAAGAAATCATAGCAACTGCAAAAGCAGATATAGCATCGCCTTTTCCTAAAATACCAATACCTTCAGAACTTTTTGCTTTCACATTAATATTTTTTAAATCTATTTTTAAATGACATGCTAAATTTGTCATCATATCTTTTATATATGATGAAAGCCTTGGTTTCTGACAGATAATAACTGCATCAACATTCTCAACCTTAAAACCTTTTTCCATTAATAATGAAACGACTTTATCTAAAAGAATCATGCTTGAAATATCTTTATACCTTTCGTCACTTGCTGGAAAAAGTTCACCTATATCCCCAAGTGCAACCGCTCCTAAAAGAGCATCCATTATAGCGTGAGTTAGAACATCTGCATCTGAGTGTCCAGATAGACCTTTTTCATATTCTAATTCAACTCCACCAATAATTAACTTTCTTTCATAAACTAATGGGTGAATATCAAAACCCAAGCCAACTTTCACCTCTTTATAGACCTCCTTTTAAATAACTACTGCTAACTTATTTAAGTCTCCTTCTATTTAAAATAGTCTCAGCTAATATTAAATCAAAGTTTGTAGTAATTTTAATATTTTCAACTGACCCCAGCACCAAATTAATTTCATATCCAAGATTCTCTACCAGACTGGCATCATCTGTTCCAATAAATCCAGTTTTACTCGCTTTTGAATATGCTTCTATTATTATAGAATAGGGAAAAACTTGTGGAGTTTGAGCTGCCCATAATCTATCTCTATTAAATGTATTTGATATTATTTTGTTGGACCATGACTCTTTGATGGTGTCTTGAACTGGAATGGCAACAACTACCCCATCTGAGTCATAAGCAGCTTTAACTGCTTTATCAATAAGCTCTGGGGTTATTAAAAATCTTGCTCCATCATGAATTGCAACTAAATTTGTGTCTGATGGTAGTGCTTTTAAACCATTAAGAACAGAATGTTGTCTCTCCTCTCCTCCAGCAACTATTTCTCTTACTTTTTTATATCTATATTTGTTAATGATAATTTTCTTACATTTTTCAATATCAGATTCATTTATTACTAACACTATTTGATCAATAAGAGAAGACTTTTCAAAAGCATCTATTGTGTGTGCCAAAACTGGTTTTCCACTAATAAATATAAACTGCTTACTAACAGCAGAGTTCATTCTTCTACTTTTGCCAGCAGCAACAATGATACTGTAGTTCTTTTTCATTCTTTTATCGCTTATTAAAAAATCTCTTTTGATTTTCCTTTAATAATTTCGTAAATATCATTCTTCCAGCGGGGGTTTGTAAAAATCCTTTAACCTCTACATTCACAGTTTCTCCAACCAATTTTTTACCATTTTCCACAACAATCATAGTTCCGTCATCTAAATATGCTATTCCTTGATCCTCTTCTTTCCCCTCCTTAATCACCTGAACAGTGATTTTTTCACCTGGCAGTATAATCTGTTTCACTGCATTAGAAAGTTCATTAACATTTAGAACTTCAATCCTCTTTAATCTTGCCACTTTATTTAGATTATAGTCATTGGTAATAATGGCTGATTTTAATTCTTTCGCCAATTGAACTAATTTAGAATCAACACCCTCTAAATTAGGAAAGTCAGTATCTATAATTTTGACTTCCACTTTTTTCTCTTCCCTGAGTTTATGGAGCATATCCAGACCTATTCTTCCTCTCTTTCTCTTTAAATCCTCAGATGAATCTGCTAATTTTTGTAACTCTTCTATAACAAAATTTGGAATTATTATTGCCCCTTCTATAAATCCGGTACTACAGATATGGTATATTCTTCCATCTATAATTGAACTGGTATCTAAAATTTTAGCCTTTGCAGTGTATTTCTCCTGAGAAATTGCACCCTTTTCAACATAGATTTTATCTTTTTTTCTTATTAAATTTAGAATTCTATCTTTACTTCTATATACAATCCTTGTTGTAAATAAAATAATTAATAAGTAGACAAACATAAAAATGGTGGTTCCAATTATTGATGGTAGCTGGATTTTACTCAATCCTAAATAAGCTGGAGCTCCTATTACTATTCCTAATAAAATTCCAATAATGGAAAAAATTAGATCAGGTATTGGCATTCTTCCAATAAAATCTTCAACCTTACCCTGAAGATATTTCAAATATTTTCCTACATAACCACCTAATATAAGTCCTGTAATTCCAAAAATTAAAGAAAATGATATAAAGCCAATCCAAAATTGAACAATATTAGTTAGATGACTTGGATAAAGATAAATTGAAAGTTTATGACCAAATAAAATTCCTAATAAAATAAAAAATGCTCTAGTGAGCACTATTATCATAATATTTCACCTCTCTTTAATATAAGAATACTTTAAGGAATAATTAATTTTTCACAAAACAAGACTCTACTTTAGCCAAAGCTTCTTCCTCATTAATATCCTGAGCATAGGATATTTCACTTACTAACATTCCCCTTGCTTTTTCGAGCATGCTCTTTTCACCAACTGATAGTCCAGAATCTCTTTGCCGTAGAGATAAATTTCTAACAACCTCTGCTAAATCTATAACATCATTCCTTTTCAATTTCTCTATATTTCTTTTAAACCTCCTGTTCCAATTTTTCAATATTTCTGACTTCCTCTTCTTTAAAAGTATTTTCAATACTTCTTCAGCTTCTTCTGAAGATACTACCTCTCTTAAACCAATCTCTTTAGCAGTTACAATTGGAATCTTTATTGTTAATTTTTCCTTTGGAATCTCTAAAACATAAAATTTTAGAAATTCACCCTTTACTTTTTTCTTTATTATCTTTTTAATAGTGGCTGTACCATATAATGGATAGATTACTATATCACCTACTTCATACAATTTATAAACCTCCTAATATTTATAAAATGATATCATAATTTAGTCTTGATATCAATTAACTAAGGTTGTTATGGTAAATTACTCCAGTGAAATTTAAATTTAAAAGAGGGCTTCTTGTTTAATTAAGTTAAATATGTTTTGATATTCTATTTAAGCCATTGACAATAACTCTTGCTCTTACCTTTCCTATCCCCTCAACTTCACTAAGTTCATCAATGCTCAATTTCTTTATAGTAGCTAATTTTTTGAAATTTTCTATTATATTTTCTATTAAGTGTTTGGGTAACTTGGTTAGTGACGATAAAATTCTATATCCACGTGGATAAACAATTTTACCTAAATAGACAGTTGGTGGAGAGAATCCAAGAATCTCTACTAATTTATTTATATTAGTTAATTTCTTATGACTTAAATTAGATACCATTTTTATTATCGCATTAAATTTACTTACATCTGATGAATAATCTTTTATCAAATAAAAAACATTTTCATTAATTTTATCCATAATTTGAGATAACTGCATCTGAATCAATCTTCCT
>Ga0209986_10000319_pt1 | contig 45875 bp, 42 predicted proteins | sample BlataG_FD_183168 | JGI IMG/M metagenome (GOLD analysis project Ga0209986, IMG submission 183168) | Deep subsurface microbial communities from Black Sea to uncover new lineages of life (NeLLi) - Black_00105 metaG (SPAdes) (version 2) | ecosystem: Environmental > Aquatic > Marine > Oceanic >... | reverse complement strand
CCGCCGTCAACGTCGTCTTCCCATGATCGACGTGACCTATCGTGCCCACGTTCACGTGCGGCTTCGTCCGCTTAAACTTCTCCTTCGCCATAACCGAGCAACTCCTCTACTATACACGTTCTTAAAAGCCCAGAACCAGGATTGAACTGGTGACCTCATCCTTACCAAGGATGTGCTCTACCGACTGAGCTATCTGGGCCGTTTTTTCCAGCCTGTTTTTCAGTCAAAAAAAATAGGCTGGCTGAGCCTTTTGGCAAACCTCAATTATACAAGCGCTATCCAGGACGTGTCAAGCCAAAACGTCACAAAATCCAAAAATATTTCAAAAAAAGAGAGTCTGCTCCACCGAGGCCGATAACAGCTTCTCTCTACTGTTTCGGTAGAACTGGCGGCTGTTTTAGCAATTTTGTTCGATTTTTATACATTTTTTTTCGTCTTGCCCTGCCGATTGCCCCCGAACCTGACAAAACGCAGATAGCCAGTTGGCTGACAACGGGTTGCCCACAACCGCCAAAATCTGTTTGGTGACGTGGTGAGGCCGGAATACCTGCCTTGAAGGATTAGGGGCTCCGGTCTAAGGCTAAAAAAAGCGGGAGACGAGGTTCGAACTCGCGACCAACAGCTTGGAAGGCTGTGACTCTACCAACTGAGTTACTCCCGCTTATCTATGGTCAAGCTATCAAAAACGAAGCGAAGTTGCAAGCGGTTTTCATAGTGGGGAGGGTGTATTGTCAAGACTGCATGTTACCTTAACGTAACCTGCTACCTACCTACCGAGCTTTCGGCGCAACGCCCCAGTGGAGCTTGTTTCTGAGCAGCTTATAAAAAGAATACTGTGGGAAGGTAACCAGCTTCAAGCGAAAATCAGCCCGGCTGATTACCACTTTGTCGGTATCGATCAGCGGCGCCGTTACCTGGCCGTCCAGCGTCAACCCCGCCACACCATGTTCCGACCAGATTTTCAGCTCCAGCACGTCGCTGCCGGAAAAGACCATCGGTCTGGTATTCAACGAAAACGAAGATATGGGAGCGGCGATTATAGCCTCCATTTTGGGATGCATGATCGGCCCCCCAACGGCCAGCGAATAAGCGGTCGAGCCGGTGGGTGTGGCGATCACCAGCCCATCGGCCTTGTAGGTGACAATGTCCTCTTTGTTAACCCTGAGATTGATATCTATGAGGCGGCTGACCGGACCGTTGTCGACCACCACGTCGTTGAGCGCATACGGACTGTCGAGCTGTCGTTTGCCTTCAATGTGCACCCTCAACACCATCCGTTCTTCGATTTGATACTCTCCGGCTGCAATAGCATCCAAAGCCTTTTCCAACTGCTTTTGGGGGAACTGGGTCAAAAAGCCCAGCGAGCCGAGGTTTATCCCCAACAGGGGAGTCCCTTGCTCGCCGACGGCCCGGGCCGAGGCGAGGAATGTCCCGTCGCCTCCCATCGACACCAGAATATCGATTTCTGAGGCAATTCTTTGCCGCGTCGAGAACTCCAACCCGTCATCAACGGTCTCTTTCAATTCTTCAGACAAAACGACGTCGTGACCGCTTTGCCGCGCCCAGTTGATAAACGTATCAATTGCCTCTCCGGCACTTTCTCGCTTCAGATTTGCAATCAGGCCAAAACGCATATCTTACTCCTCTATATTTGCAAAATAACATCTTTTCCCACCGAAAGGCAAGCGATTGGTTGCACCGATAATCCTGTCGGTCATCGGCGGGGGCAAGCTCCGCCGCTGCGTGGGAAGAGCGGTAACGGTCAATATAACTGGAACACTGCCCCGCTTGTTCAATCCACGCATGTACGCCGTCAAGCAGGTTGCGTCTTCGGGAACACGGGACAAAAAGTCCCTTGCGCAGTCCGGTTTGGCACTATAACTTCACTTGGCTAATAAAACAGGATACGCCTGTGCCTGGCCGGAGTGGTGAAAGTGGTAGACGCAGGGGACTCAAAATCCCCCGGTAGCAATACCATGCCGGTTCGAGTCCGGCCTCCGGCACCACCAACAAGCTGGTCTCACAGCAAGCTGGTCTCATCAGTGATGCAATAACTTAACCCGCTTGACCGCTACAATAAAGCCGACTTGCATAAAGCTGACTTGTCAGTAAAGCCGACTTGTCGGTAAAGCTGACTTGTCGGTCCGGCCTCCGGCACTTGAGACGGCAATAGAACGAAATTGACCTGACCTGCCCGTATCATCGAGGCAATAAGCATCGGACGTTGTACAGCCGGTTCTAAGCTTTTATTCCGTCGAATAAGAAAGAGATCAGGTACTCCTCAGTCCGGCTCCGGAGCAATTCCCTGCCCGCATACTGACAACTGACCAGCGCGCTGATGACCAGCGCGACCAGGTGAGAAGTCAAGGCCACGTCAAAATCTCCCCGTATCTCGCCCGTCTGCTCGCCCCGTTCAACGATCTCCGCGACGTAGTCGTGAAAATACCGCTCAAGATCAATTCCCTCAATCGCGATTGCCGAGTGGTGCATGGCGCTGATTATAAAGTGATAGAACTTCTCCTCCGATTTGTGCAACTTCGAGTTTGCCACCAGCGCTTGATACAGATACAACAACCGCTCGCGCGCCAGGGCCGAAGGCTCCTTTGTTTTGACATCAGTCACCCATTGGGCAAGATAGTTATCGAAGATCAGTACGGCGAACTCCAACAGGTGGCTCTTGGATGGAAAATACTGGAAGAATGACCCTTTCGAAATGCCGGCCTCCCGGCACAACTGGTCGACCGACAGGCCGTCATAACCATACTCCCCGAACAGCCTTATCGCCGTCCGGTAGATCCGCTCTTTCTTGTCCGGCAACAGGCGGCGAAAAGTGTCGGCTACAACCCCCCTCTGCGCCAGTTCCAAGATGAGGTTTTCATCAAGCAAAGTTGTTGTCTCCGCTTTACAAAGGTTGTCGAAAGGTCCGCAAGAGCGGCTACAGTTTATTACCAAGCTCCGTTCTAAAAGGCAACCAATCTGTAAGTGCTGTCATGCGACCCCGCATGACAGCTCCTTTGTCACTAGGTGTCGGGCGGTGTCGCCCGACACCACCAATTCGCCAGTATCCCTTTGAATGCGACTTGACATGGCTCACCGTCCACTACCATGAATGACCGTAAAGTCACAATATATATACCAATATTATATATTACGTACTGCCTGTCAAATTAAATTTGACAGCGGCGAGGCCGCTTTTATATTTGTTCCTACAAATAGAGCAAACGAGTTTGGTTTGAAAGGATACAAACATGGGTAAAGTAAGAGTAGCCATTATCGGCGTCGGTAACTGTGCCTCATCGCTGGTACAGGGAGTTGAGTTCTACAAAAAGGCCAAAGTTGACGACTTCGTCCCCGGCCTGATGCATGTCAATCTCGGTGGATATCACATTCGCGACATTGAGTTCTCGGCCGCTATCGATATCGACAAGAACAAAGTCGGCAAGGACCTGTCGGAAGCGATCTACACCAAGCCGAACAACACGTACGTCTTTGCCAAAGTGCCAAAAACGGGCGTGATCGTCCAGCGCGGCATGACCCACGACGGCCTGGGTTACTACCTGTCACAGATCATTGAGAAAGCGCCCGGTGACACGGTCGATATCGTCAAGCTTCTCAAGGATACGAAAACGGATGTCGTCATCAACTATTTACCGGTCGGTTCGGAGGAGGCAACCAAGTGGTATGTGGAACAGATTCTCGAGGCCGGCTGTGGTTTTGTCAACTGCATTCCAGTGTTCATCGCTAGCGAGCAGTACTGGCAGAAGCGCTTCGAAGAAAAGGGTCTGCGCATCATTGGGGATGACATCAAGTCGCAGGTGGGCGCCACCATAACGCATCGCATTCTCACCCGCCTTTTCCTGGAGCGGGGAGTGCGCCTGGAGCGGACCAGCCAGTTGAACGTCGGCGGCAATACCGACTTCTTGAACATGCTGGAGCGGTCGCGCTTGGAATCAAAAAAAATCTCCAAAACGTCTGCCGTGACCAGTCAACTCAACTACGAACTGGCCCCGGGGAATATTCACATCGGGCCCTCCGACTACGTCGAATGGTTGAGCGACCGCAAGTGGGCTTATGTTCGGATGGAGGGCACCACTTTCGGCAACGTGCCGCTTAACATAGAAATGAAGATGGAGGTGTGGGACAGCCCGAACTCGGCCGGAGTCGTGATTGACGCCCTCCGCTGCTGCAAACTGGCGCTGGACAACGGCCTGTCCGGGGCGCTGATTGCCCCGTCGGCCTACTTCAAAAAATCCCCGCCGGTTCAGTATACGGACGATGAAGCCCGTCGCCTTACTGAGGAGTTCATTGCTAAGTATGGCTGGAAGGAGGTCGCGGCCAAACGGCGGAGACCGACAAAGGTGGCGGCCAAAAAACCGAAGGCTGAGAAACCGGCAGTCAAGCGGACAGCGGCCGCAAAGACTAAAAAGAGTTCAGTAGGTAGGCACATCGTGCGCAAGAAAAAATAGTTTTTTGCCACCGGAGTTTTCTCTACCTTAACCGGCGATAGAAACAGTCGCCGGTTTTTTTATGCTTGCCGGCAAGGATAGATCACAGGCGGAGATGCAAAAGAAAGCCCCCAAAGGTCTCTTCATAACGTTTGAAGGTATCGATGGATGCGGAAAAACGACCCAGGCGCTGTTGACCTATCGCCACCTTCTGGCCAGGGGGCATCAAGTGAAGCTCTTTCGCGAACCCGGCTCGACCGCTGTGGCGGAACGAATCAGGCAGATCCTTCTGGATGGCAGACTCTCGATGATCGACGTCACAGAATTGCTTCTTTATGAAGCTGCCCGCGCCGAGATTACGGCAAGAGAACTGCGGCCCGTGCTTTCCAGGGGTCACATTGTCCTGTGCGATCGCTTTTACGACAGCACTACCGCCTATCAGGGATACGGCCGCAATCTGGACATCAGGATGGTACGTTCGCTGCACCGGGTAGCGGTAGGTGATATGGCACCGGATATTACCTTTCTCTTTGATATTGACTTAGCTACGGCCTACTCACGCCGGGGTGAAAGCCCGGATCGTCTTGAGTCGCAGTCAAAGGCGTTTTTCAAACGCGTCCGGAACGGCTTTCTGGAGATCGCTCGAAGAGAGAGAAAGCGGGTCAAGGTTATTGACGGAGCGCAGACGGTCGAAGATGTCTTCAACGACGTCAAGAAAATCCTAACCAGAAAATTGAGACTGCATGAATCAAGCCGTGCCACTTGATCGCAAGTTCTTCCTGCTGTCAATGGTTCTTCTTGCGCTGGTGGTGCTCATTGCCGGTGGGATGGGGGTATACGTGTTGTCCGACCCGGGGATTGGACAGGCGTACACCTTTGCACGAGCGACACTCAAAATCATCGAGCAGCACGGTTACGACGTTGTAGAAAGCGATCTCATCGCCTCGGCCCGACAAGCCATCTTCGACCGGTTGGACAGGTATTCCAGCTACGTTGAGTCAGCCCAGTTTGAGCGGCTCGACGAGGAACTTACCGGCCATTACAGCGGTATCGGGATAACCGTTATCCGCCATGAGCAGGGCCTTTTGATTATGTCGGTGCGTGAAAATGGCCCGGCCGGAGAAATAGGGCTTTTAACCGGCGATGTCATCATCGCTGCCGACTCTGTCGCGTTGGCTGGCATAAGTGCTGACAGCGCCACTAGTCTTTTGAGAGGGGAGGAAGGAACGTCGGTGTTGGCGCGAGTCTTCCGACCGGTTACCAAAGATACCGTTGAGGTCAAAATCGCCAGGCGGCGCATCCCGCTTTTGCATATTCCCTTCGCCGGTTACACTTCCGACAGTCTTGTCTACATTCGCCTGCTGGACTTTGAGGCCGGAGCTACGGAAGACGTCAAATCTGCTTTCGATTCTCTAATTAATGGAAAGGGCCACAGCCCCAGACCCCAGGGGCTTATTTTAGACCTGCGGGGGAATCCGGGAGGTCTGTTTACCGAAGCATACGAAACCGCCGACCTCTTCCTTGAGGAAGGAGCCTTTATTGTCGGCACCGATGCCCGCTCACGGTGGAACGAAAGGGAGTTTTATGCCACTGGAACCGATTTGACCGAAGGTTTGCCGTTGGCCGTTATTATTGATCGCGGATCGGCCTCATCGGCCGAGATTGTGGCCGGTGCTCTCAAGCAAGCTGGCCGGGCGGTGCTGGTCGGCGACACTACCTTCGGCAAGGGGTTGGTGCAGGGATTTACCCGCTTTCCCGACGGCGACGGCCTCAGGCTCACCATCGCCCGCTACTACTTCGACAACGACCTCTACCTGAACGACTTTGATTCCACCCTCAACGATACCGGGCACGGCCTGGTGCCGGACTACTATTTTTCGTCTGACGAAGCGCACCCATTTGTGCGGGCGCTGGATTATTCTTTGCTGCTTCAGCAGTTTGCCAACCAGCATCAGGACGAGATTGTCACTGCCATAGAAGAGGGTGAGCTTGCGGATGACTGGCCCCAGAGATTTGCTTCGTTTGCAAAACAGAATGATTTCACTTATGCCTCCACCGTCACAAGACTGGCAGAACTGCTGACGGATCTCGCTGAAATTGAGCAAAGCTCCAATGATACCAAACAAGCGACAAAGAGAATCTTGGATCTTGCCCGTCAGGATGATGAAAACCAGTTCCGCATGCACACCGACTACATAAAGATGCGGTTGAAACAGATCGCTTTTGAAAGAAAATTCGGCGCCTACCGAGCCTACCGCGATGTAATTGTGCCCCAGCGCCTGGTAATACGGTTTGCGTCACAGGTACTGCTGGAGAGCGATTAGTGCCGGACATGCTTCTATACCTTCTTGGCGGCCTTTCTGCCGGTCTGCTCGGTGGCTACCTGGGGCTGGGCGGAGGGGAAATTATGGTTCCCTTTCTGACCGTCGTGGCCGGCGTCGACATCAAAACAGCCGTACCGGTTTCCGTGGCGGCTATTGTGGTCAATTCAATCTCCGCCTCCAATGAATACCTGAGAAGGGGGATGGTCGACCTGGAGCTTGTCATCGTGTTGGGGCTGTTCTTAGTTATGGGCAACATTACCGGCAGCAACCTGAGCCTGGTGGTCCCTGCCGACAGTATCAAGCTGCTGCTGACGATTCTGCTGGTGTATACCTCCTTTTCGCTGCTCAAGGGCAGAAAGGCTCCAAAACAGCTTGTCTTTGCCGACAACCGGACAAAGTACCTGCTTCTCTGCCTGCTGCTGGCCTTCGGCGTGGGGACGTTGGCGGCTCTGGTTGGTCTTGGCGGTGGCGTATTATTAATACCCATTTTGTATCTCATTATTGGTTTGCCGCTCAGCACAGCAAGGGGGACATCGTCCCTGATGATTTGCTTTGCCTCCGCGTCGGCAACAGCAATCTACTTTTTTCATGATATGATAGACCTTTCCATAGCCAGCCCCGTCATAGTGGGAATCGCGCTGGGCGGTAAGGTAGGTGGGTTTTTCGGAACGGTTGCCAGGCCGGTCGTTATAAGGGTGTTGTTTTTTGTGGCTATGCTCTACCTGGCGTACGAGCTGGCGAGCGAGCCGCTGGAGAAGCTGCTGTGAAAGAACGGTTCTTTCAGATCAAGTCTCTGATAAGACTGCAGAGAGTCTCATGGTATCTTATCTTCGGCTGCTTCCTGCTGGCCACCGTTCTGTATCTGCTGGAACTCCCTATCGCCGGCAGGGTTGCCTTCTGGGGACTGATTGCCTTGCTGGTGATGACGCTGATAAAGATATTCCTTCTTGCGGAGCAGTTCCGTGCCGCTCGACTATACCGTTTCTGGCTGCTGAGCTACACCCTGCTGTTTATTCTCCTTTCAACAGTCCTGCTGAAAGTATATTTTAGCCCATGACCGAGTTGCATACAGCCGTTTTCTGTGATTTCGATGGAACCATCTCCCGCCGCGACGTGGGCTATAATCTGTTTCGCCACTTTTCGGGGGGGAAAAATGATGAATTAATTCCCGACTGGAAGGCCGGTCGCCTGTCAACCCGCGATTGCCTTCTGCAGGAAGCAGCAATGGTGCATGCCACCGAAGAGGAGGTTTATCGATTCCTTGAGCAGTTTGAGCTAAATCCCGGGTTTGTGGAATTTGTAAGGCTGTGTCAAGCAAGCAGCGTTGATCTGTTTGTCGTCTCCGATGGCCTCGATTTTTACATCAGGCACCTTCTCGAGCACAACAACCTGGAGCACCTTTCCGTTATTGCTAACAGGGGTAGGCTGGAAAACGGCGGTATCAAGGTGGAATTTACCCACCACAATCGGACCTGCCGGCGTTGCGGAAACTGCAAAGGGGAAAGAATACAGGAATATAGAAACGGAAAATCGCAGAAGACCCGCGTCGTTTTTGTCGGGGACGGTTACTCTGACACCTGCGCTACCGCCGAAGCCGACCTCATATTTGCCAAAAAAGACCTTGAACAATACTGCCTGATTAATGATATTGTCTTTTACAAGTACGACGACTTCTTTGATGTCGCCCGGAAAATGGTGGAATTGGGATACTTGAGGACCGGATAGCCGGGGAAATCAGGCGGAGCGCACAGATGAAGGCAATTATCATGGCTGGGGGCTTCGGAACCCGCCTTCGGCCGCTCACGATAAATCTTCCCAAGCCGATAGTTCCCATCGCAAACCTCCCGATAATGGAACATGTTGTCGGCCTTCTCGCTAAGCACGGCATCACCGATATCACCGCCTCGCTTTATTTTCAACCAGATACTATCAAAAACCATTTCGGGGATGGCCGCACCTTTGGCGTGACGATGGAGTACGTGCAGCCGGAGGAGGATTTTGGCACCGCCGGGGCTGTTCGCTCCGCCCTTAATGTCATCAATGAACCGGTGCTGATCATTTCCGGTGACCTCATCACCGACTTTGATCTGAGCGAAGCGCTGAACTGGCACCGCCAAAAGACGGCCGAGGCCACTATCCTGCTGACCCGGGTGGAGAATCCGCTGGCTTATGGCATCGTTATCACCGACCAGGACGGCCGCATTGTCCGGTTTCTGGAAAAACCTTCCTGGGGAGAAGCCTTCTCCGATACCATTAACACCGGCATTTATATCCTTGAGCCCGACGCCATTCAATTGATTCCGCCCAAGACCAACTTCGACTTTTCCCAGAACCTATACCCACTCATGCTTTCCAGGGAAATGCGGCTCTACGGCAAGACTATGAGCGGCTACTGGAAGGATGTCGGCAACGTTGACGAATACCGGCGCACCCATATCGATTTCTACGAAGGGAACTTGCAGCTCGATCTCAAAGGCGAAGTGACCCAACGCGAGGGTGGGACGGTCTACAAGAGAGCCAATGTTCACATTGAAGAGGGGGTAGAGTTGAGCGGCATGGTGGTTCTGGGCAATGACGTGTACCTTGAGTCCGGGGTGAAGCTGCACAATTGCGTGATTGGCGACCGCACGCGCGTCGGCGGCAGGTGTGATCTGAAGAACTCAGTCATATGGACCGATTGCACGATTGGCGCCGAGACTATCATGAGTAGAAGTGTTGTGTGCAACCGCGCTCATGTGGGGGAAAATGTCCAGCTTCTCGACGACGTCATCGTCTCGGATGACTGCACCATCGGGGACGCAGCCACTGTCAAGGCCAACTGCAAGATATGGCCGGGCAAAACGGTTGACGCCGGAGCCATCGTTTCCACTTCTATCGTGTGGGGTGAAAAGTGGAACCGGGAACTATTCACCGACTCCAAGATTACCGGCCTGGCGCTGACCGAGATCACCCCCGAGATGGCAGTTCGGGTGGGCGCTGCTTTTGGCGCATTTCTTGGCCAGGGAAGCGCCGTTGTGACCAGCCGCGATGCCTCCGATACCTCTCGCCTGTTGAAGCGAGGTCTGATTTCCGGTCTGCTGGCAGCGGGCGTTAACGTGTCCGACCTGGAAACCCTGCCCATTCCAGTGGTTCGCTATGCCCTGCAAAAGGGTGGCCATGCGGCGGGAATCTACGTCCGGCATAGTCCCAAAGACTACCGCCTGATTGATTTCATATTCTTCGACGGCTCCGGATTGGACATGCCGACCGCGAAGCTAAAGAAGGTGGAGAGGATGTATTTCGGCGAGGACTTTGCTCGCGCTTCTCTCGACCATATCGGACGTTTGGAGATCCCCGAGCGTGTGTTGGAAAACTACCGCCTTGATTTTCTGAATGAAATCGACGTTAACACGATAAAGAAAGCTGGTTTCAAAGTGGTTGTCGATCATTCTAACGGCTCGTCCAGCCAGATCTTTCCGACTCTGTTCAGCGAGCTTGGCATTTCGGCCATCGAGCTGAACGCCACTCTCAATCCACGAAAATTCTCCAGTTCACCCGAAGAAAGCGCTCAGGCGATCGTGCAGCTCTCTTCGATTGTCACCTCGCTCAATGCCGATATCGGCTTTCTATTGAACCCGGCAGCTGAAAAGCTGACCGTCGTCGATGAGTTGGGCAAGCCGATTGACAGCCAGCTCTTGCTGTTGATTGTCACCGACCTCTACCTCAAGACTCACCAGGCGCGAAAAATAGCCGTGCCGGTGGGCGCCTCGATGGGCGTTGAGGAGGTCGCCGAGCAGCATGGTGTCCCCGTCATCCGGGTTGCCAACAACCACCTGGCCATGATGGAAATCCGCCGCGGGAGCGAGGTCGATTTTGTCGGCGGCACCCGGGGCGGCTTTATTTTCCCCGGATTTCAAATGGGCGCCGACGCCATGTTGGCCACGGTTACAGTTCTGGAAATGATGGCCCAGACAAAAAGCCGCCTGGCAATCCTGCGCAAGAAATTCGAGCACCTCAATCGCCGCACGATCTCCGTTCCCTGCCCCTGGGCTAAAAAGGGCGCCGTTATGCGCAAGCTGATTACCAACTCCGAGGACAAGCGACGCCAACTTATTGACGGCGTGCGTATCTTCGAAGATAAAGGCTGGGTACTGGTTGTTCCCGACCGGCTGACCGCCGCCTTCAACATCTTAGCTGAGTCCAGCTCAAAAGATGAGACCTCTCGCCTCATAGACCGGTATCGCACACTGGTCGATCAATCCCAGAGTAATTAACATCTCCCCGCTATGGGGCCTGCCCGAGGCTGTAGGCCCATCTCACATTTATCGAATCCCCGGTTGGCAGTTGTGCTCGTCTACGGCCGCCTCCATGATCGATAGCCGGGGCGTTCACTGAGGGGCAAAACAGCACTAAAGAACTGGGCGATAATGCCGAAATTAAGACCGCCTAAAGCAATGACGCAAGGTCGACGAAAATGTTCAATTTTTTCGCAGGAAGGTCGATAAGACTATTGAATGCGTCGGCTTGTGTGAATCGGTCAGTCGTGAATGTGTGAAAGAGAAGCAAATAAACTATATCTTAACCAACATCCCAAACAAAAGGAGTGTGAGATGAGAAGAGCGTATGTAATCGCCGGCCTGGTGGCCAGTCTTCTGCTGGTTTCCGGTGCGGTGGCAAACGCTGCCGACAAACCCACTTTCGACCTGGAGTGGTACGGCTACTTCAAGCTGGACGGGTCGTACGATCAAAACCTGACCAGCCACGGTAACTATGTCATGTGGGTTGAACAGCCAATCTACAACAAAGATGACGAGCAGTTCAACATGACCGCCAACCAGACCCGCTTCGGGTTCGTGGCTACCGGAAAAGGATACAAAGATGTCCAGGTTGGCGGCAAACTCGAGTTTGACTTGTACGCCGGTGCTTCTGGGCCCTCTATTGCCCAGAACGAGGCGACGCTCCAGTTGCGCCATGCCTACTTCACCATCCAATCCAGAAACACCAAACTGCTTGCCGGTCAGAGCTGGGACCTGATTTCACCGCTGAACCCGGCCACTCTGAACTATGCGGCTCTGTGGGGTTGCGGCAACATTGGCTACCTTCGCCCTCAGGTCAGCCTGTGGCACACCGTCCAGCCCAATCCGCAGACGGATGTCACCTTTGCGGGCGGTTTCTTCCGCACGATCGGCGAGGACCTGACCCCGACTCTGCTGACTCTTGCTCTTGCAGGCGATACAATAAGCGATGGATACGATGACGGCACTGATGCTGGCATCCCCTCTTTCCAGGGGCTGTTTGAGGTCAGACACAACTTCCCAAGTGGGGCATCTGTTCGCGTTGGCGCTTCCGGTCTTTGGGGGCAGTTGAAGGCTGAAACCGACCAAGGCAATTCCCAGAATTACGAAAGCTGGGCTGCCGTCGGCCACGTCATGGTTTCATTCCCTAACGGTTTTGGGTTTGCCGGCGAGGCCTTCACCGGCATCAATCTGGGCAGCTACTTTGGAGGTATTCTGCAAAGTAGCACAATCGATGGAGTGGAGTCTCTTGGCGGTTGGGCCTCGGCCTGGGTTAAGCCCTCGCCAAAGGTCAAACTTGCGGCTGGCTTTGGACTGGATGATCCGAAAGACGAGGACCTCGAGGACCTCACCACTGGTCGCTCGAAGAACACGAGCTACTTCGGCAACATCCGTTACTACATCGTGCCGCAGGCTTCGATCGGCCTGGAAGTGTCCCAGTGGGAGACTGAGTACAAAGATGCCGAGACCGCCAAGAATCTGCGGCTCCAGACATCGTTTATTCTGAATTTCTAAGCTTGAGAAGGCAGTTCGTAACTCCGTGCGCGGCGGACGTCCCCGTCCGCCGCGTTTCGCCGTAAACACCAGGCGGACGGCGGACGAGGACGTCCGCCGTTCACAAGATTTAGATTTTTTAGCACCGCCTCCGAAACGGTTCCGCCCTATAGTTGCTGCGCTGTCGGCAGCCGGTTGATTTGAATTGTTCACTATTTATACAATGACGGTCATAAAGCCCGTTTTCGACAAGCCGATCTATTAAGACATGCCATTTACATAGGGGATGTTAATTGGGGATGTTCCCGGACAAAGCGCAAAAGAACACAACTAACTGCTAAACATAGAGAGGGGTCGAAATGAAAAAACCAATCACTCTTGTTGCCGCTCTGGTTCTGGCGATCGGCTTGCCGTTCGGGCAGGTGGCAGTGGGCCAGGATTTTGGTCAGCTGCTGAATACCGTCGAGAAGATGGAAGCCAGTCTGAAGAGTCAGATCGACACCGAGGCGTCGCAGAGGGCGCAGGACATTTCCAAGCTGCGGCAGGAAATCGCTCAGCTCAAAAAGAGCGCTCCCGCCGCGCCCGACAACGGCGCTCTGGCCAAACTGGAGCGGGAAATCGTCAATCTCAAGAAGCAGTACGCCAGCCTGGCAAGCGCTGCTCCCACCGGCGGGGCCGATGAACAGCAATGGCTGGACGTCTGGCGTGACATTGAGTTCCTCAAGGCAGAAAACAGCTACCTGAGGAGCCTGCTGGAAAAGAACACCAAGCAGTTGGCCTCGCTGGAGGGCGGCTGGACGGCTCCCGCCCCGGCGGAGATGCCCGCCCACCCGACTGACCAGGGCGGACGGCTCCCTGAGGGATTCTCCTTGTCCGGCTTTGTCGATGCCAGCAACTACTCCGACATGAACGCTCGAGAATCCTCCTTCGGTTTGGATCAGGTGGAAGTTGACATTGTCAAGGATTTCAACGGCCAGGCCTCCCTGCGGGCCGACGTGGAGTACGTGTCCGACGGCTTCGGCAACTTCGATTTGGACTTGGAGCAGGGTTTCCTGAGTTACACGCTCGGATCCAACCAACCCTGGACATTCACCTTCGGCAAGTTTAACGCACCAATCGGCTTTGAGCTGCTGGACGCGCCGGACATGTACCAGTATTCACATGCCATCGTCTTTGACAACGGTCTGCCCACGAATCTGACCGGTCTGATGGTTGCCACCGAGTTCCCGGCGGTAGTCGACTGGTGCGTCTACCTGGTCAACGGCTGGGATGTCAACTCGGACAACAACAAGGAAAAAACCTTCGGCACCCGCGTTGGTTTTACGCCGATGGAGAATCTCAACTTTGGTATCTCGGCCATCTCCGGTCCGGAGCAGGACGACAACGTCTCCAACCGCAGAACGGTTGTCGATCTCGATTTGACCTTTAACCCTCTTCCGATCTGGACGTTGGGCGGTGAGGTCAATTTCGGTTCAGAAACCAAGGTCCTGGCAGACGGCTCCGATGGAACCTGGAGCGGGTTTCTGCTGATGAGCAACGTCGGCCTGGGCGATCGGTGGGGGATCACCACCCGCTTCGATTATTTCCACGACAAGGACGGTTTGCGGACGGGAACCGTCCAGGAATGGAAGGCATTTTGTGTTTCACCTTCGGTGTCGATCATCGATGGCCTGGGTGGCCTTGTTGAGATGAGGTATGATTTCTCCGACCAGAAGGTCTGGACTGATTCCAATGGAGATCCCAATGACAACCTGTTCACAACAGCCGTGGAGTTTACGTACAGCTTTTAATATAATGAAAGGAGCTTGAGCATGTTTAAAAATCTCAAGATCAACACCAAGCTGATTGCCATCTTCCTCCTGATCGGGCTGATTCCGCTTGCAGTAGTTGGGATTGTCAGCCTTAGTAAATCGAAGGCCGCCCTACAGCAGCAGGCCTTCAACCAACTGATCTCCCATCGGGACGTCAAGAAGGGCCAGATTGAAGACTATTTTCAGGAAAGGTTGGAGGACGTTTCAGTCCTAGCGACCAACCCAACTGTAGTGGACGCGATTAAAGCTTATGGAGAGGCCTACCAAAATGATGTTCTAAGCTCCGAGTATCGTTTAGTTGACAAGACCTATTCACCTTGGCTGAGCCGGTACGAAAAGGAGTACGGGTACTATGACCTGCTCTTGATTACTGACGAAGGTGACATCGTTTTCACAGTAGAGAAGGAGCCAGATTTCGCGACGAATATCGTCAGGGGGAAATACGCGCGTGAAAACATCGGCGATCTGTTCCAGAAGGCACGCCACGGCGTCGCCATCGTGGATTTTGCTGCATATGCTCCCTCCAATGGCGACGAGGCCTCTTTCGTAGGCGCTCCAGTGACGGATGATGCCGGCAGGTTAATCGGCGAAGTTGTTCTTCAGATTCCGGTGGATCAGATCAACAAGATCATGCAGGAACGCTCCGGTCTAGCCGAGTCCGCTGAGACTTACCTGGTCGGTAAGGACAGGCAAATGCGGTCCTACTCCCGCTTCAACACTGAGTCAACTTCCCTCAAGCAGAAAATCGAGACCCGGACTGCAGTAGCTGCTCTATCCGGCAATACTGGTGCGGACATTGTGCTGAACTACCGCGGTGTAGCAGTGCTCTCTGCTTATACCCCAATAACCGTCGGCGGAATGGAGTGGGCTATCCTGGCCGAGATCGACGAGGCGGAGGCCTTTGCGGCTGGTAATGCCCTGCAAAAGTCGGTCATCGTCATTGCCCTCATCATGATGGGTATTATCATACTGGCGGGCTGGCTGTTTGCCAGGTCAATCTCTCGACCGATCACCAACATCTCTGCCATCGCCGAACGGATCTCAGTCGGCGACATTCAGCACGACATTACCGTTCACTCCAAGGATGAAATCGGCGTGCTGGCCGATTCGTTCCGCAAGCTTATCGACTACATGAAAGTACTGGCCTTAGCGGCGGAACGGATCGCGAACAACGACCTGACCGTCGATGTGCAGCCCAAGTCTGAAAAGGACGTGCTGGGTCACTCATTCAACACAATGGTCACCAACCTTACCGGCATGATCCGTCAGGTGGCAGAGAATGCCAGCCAACTGGTGTCGGCGGCCAATGAGATATCTTCTTCCTCGGAGCAGATATCCAAGGGCGCCCAGGATCAGACCCAGCAGGTCACCCAGGTCTCTTCGGCTATCGAAGAAATGACGGCCACCATTGTGGAATCGTCCAGGAGTGCCGGCGAGGCTACCGATGCTTCCATGAACGCCTCCAACACGGCCACCATCGGCTGCCAGATTGTCAGCGACACTATCCAGGGGATGCAGAAAATCGCCGACACGGTGCGTGAGTCGTCTGACTCAATTGCCAAGCTGGCCAAGTCAGCCGATCAGATCGGCGAGATCATTGGCGTCATTGATGACATTGCCGATCAAACCAACCTGTTAGCCTTAAATGCTGCTATCGAAGCGGCCCGAGCGGGCGAACAGGGACGCGGCTTCGCCGTGGTCGCCGACGAGGTCAGAAAGCTGGCCGAGCGTACCGGCAAAGCAACCGGCGAGATCACGGGAATGATCAAGGGCATCCAGCAGGGGACCGAAGAGGCGGTCCACTCGATGGAGGCCGGCATTCAAGAGGTTGACAAGGGTCGTGAGCTGGCGGACAAAGCCGGCGCCAGCCTCAACGAGATCGTCAACATGTCGCAGCGCGTGATGGACCAGATCCAGCAGATAGCCACCGCTGCGGAGGAGCAGTCGACAGCCGCCGAGCAGATATCCAAGAACGTTGAGCATATCTCATCGGTGACCAAAGAGACAGCCACCGGCGCCGAGCAGTCGGCAACAGCGGCCGAGGAATTGAACCGCCAGGCCGAAGGCCTCAAAGAAATGGTCGGCCAGTTCAAGATCAAGGAAAACGCGTAGCCGACCAGGCGCCGCGAGGCAGCCCTAACGGCAATAAACCAGGTGGGCGGGCTTTCAGGACGCCCACCTGCAGCATAAGGAGAGACAGATATGGCTGACCAGAATAAAGACCGGCTGGACGAACTGATTCAACTTGTCACATTCCATCTGGGTCGGGAGGAATTCGGGATCGATATCCTCAAGGTCCAGGAAATCAATCGGATGGTGGAGATTACGAAGGTCCCGCAGGCGCCTTACTATTGTGAAGGTGTGATAAACCTGAGGAGCAAGGTGATCCCGGTTATTGATCTTCGCAAGAAGTTCGAGATGGACGTCGAGGAATGGACCAAGAACACCCGGATAGTCGTGTGTGACGTCGACGGCAACGTAATCGGCATGATCGTGGACGCTGTTGAGGAAGTTCTCCGTATCCCCAGTTCAACTATCGAGCCGGCGCCGGGGATTGTTACCACCGTCAACTCCGATTACATCAAGGGCGTGGCAAAACTCGAGGAACGCTTGCTTATCTTTTTGGATATTTCCAGAATTGCCGGGGAAATGACCCAGGAGATCAGGCAATTAGAACAAGTTTCCGCTTAATAACTGGCGGATTTATAGGTTCTTCAACAGAGGCGTGTGGGGGGGGGGTCCGATTTTCTTCCGCGCGCCTTTCTATATGCCTTATACCTTAACTACGCATTCACCAATGCCCTCGGCCCGGCAGAACACACCTCCGGCGGCGCCTGATCTTCAAACTGCTTGAAGTTTTCTCCAAACAGACGGGCCAGCTCACGGGCCTTCTTGTCATAGGCTTCTTTATCTGCCCAGGTGTTTCTCGGCTTGAGAATTTCAGCCGGTACGCCCTTACATGCAGTCGGCACCTGAACCCCGAAGACGGGATCCTCTTCGAAACGCCCCTTGCTGAGGCTGCCGTCAAGAGCGGCGTTTAACAGTGCCCGCGTGTACTTGATCTTCATTCGCTCTCCCACGCCATACGGCCCGCCGCTCCAGCCGGTATTGACCAGCCAGCAGTCGACCTTGTGCTCATTGATCTTTTGCGCCAGCAGCTCGGCGTAGCGAGAGGGATGCAGAACCATAAACGGTGCCCCAAAGCAGGCCGAGAAGGTTGCCTGCGGCTCCTTGATGCCGGCTTCCGTGCCGGCCACCTTGGCGGTATAGCCGGAGATGAAATGATACATGGCCTGCTGAGGTGTAAGCCTCGATATGGGAGGAAGAACACCAAAAGCATCAGCAGTAAGCATAATGACGTTCTTGGGATGCCCGGCCATGCTTTCTCTCAAAGCGTTCGGGACATGGCTCAACGGATACGCTGCTCGGGTGTTTTCGGTAAGGCCGGCATCGTTGAGGTCAAGCCGTCTGGTGATGGAATCGATGCCGACATTTTCAAGGATGGTGCCGAATTGGCGTGTCGTTTCATAGATTTCAGGCTCGGATTCTTCGGAGAGATTGATCACCTTGGCATAGCAGCCGCCCTCAAAATTAAACACGCCTGAAGCACTCCACCCGTGCTCGTCATCGCCGATCAGTTTACGATTCGGATCGGCTGACAGGGTGGTCTTGCCGGTGCCGGAAAGGCCAAAAAAGAGAGCGACGTCGCCATCCGGGCCGACGTTGGCGCTGCAGTGCATGGAAAGGACGTTCTCTTGCGGGAGAAGATAATTCAACACGGTAAAAATCGATTTCTTTATCTCTCCGCCGTAGCTGGTGCCGCCGATAAAAACGATCTTGCGGCTCAGATTGAGAATGATAAAGGCTTCCGAGTTGGTGCCGTCAAGTTCGGGGATAGCCTGGAAGTTGGGCACGTGGAGCACCGTAAACTCCGGCACATGGTCGACCAGTTGCTCCGGTTCGGCCTGGATGAACATATTGCGGGCAAACAGATTGTGCCAGGCTGTTTCGGTTATCACCCTGATCGGCAGGCGATACTGGGGATCATACCCGGCCAAGCAGTCCTGCACGTACAAATCTCTCCCCTGCAAATAGGCCAAAAGCCTTCTAAACAGGAGTTCAAACTTCTCGGATGAAAAGGGCTTGTTTACCGGCCCCCACCAGACGTTGCCGGCGGTCTGGGGTTCCTCGACGATAAACTTGTCTTTAGCCGCACGACCGGTGTGCAGTCCGGTTCGCACCACGACCGGCCCCAGATGCGCCACACACCCCTCGCCGTTGCGGATAATCTCCTCGTATAGCATAGGGGTGTTGTGGTTCCAGTGAGCCTTGCGGATATTGGTTATGCCGTGGTTTTCCAGACCGTACTTGCTGAACAAACGCTTTACCGCCATGTTTCTACTCCTTTGATGGAAATTGTCGTCAACTCACGTTTCTGAGCACTGCTTACTGGAAGGAGCTAACTGCCGAGCTGTTGTCTTGACTCATCGCGGCTGTCAGCCTTTGGACGCCCCCTAATAATCAGCGCAACCGGTATCAGAACGCAGTACCCCAGCACCAGCAAGATCGGCGCCAAGGTAATCGATCCCTGCCCCAGGGTAATGTATCCGATTATTATGACCACCAGCGCCAGGGCAAAAACCAAGTAGTTTCTCTTACCGAAGGGCCATTTGACCTGATCTTGGCTTTCCTTGGCCGTTTTTTTTGTTTTCACTGCCATGCCTTACCTCGCCCGTATTAAACCCAAAAGGTAGCTCTTGTCAAGCGCTTTTGACAGTTATAGTTTCTTCACGGTCAATACCTTTATACCACAGCCAAAGGCCGGCGGCCCAGATGAACATCAGCATCTGGCGGACTTCCTCATCGGCGAAAGTAGCTTCAAAAAGGGAAGTGACAAAAAACACCACAGAACCGACCAGCGCCGCAAGGGCAAAGGTTCCGTTCAGCTCCGCCATCCGTCTCATTCGCCAGCCTTTCCAGAAGTAGCCGAGAGCGGCCAGCCACATCCCCAGAAAGAAGACGGCCCCGGGTAAGCCTGAAATGGCAGCGACATTAAGCAGATCGTTGTGGGCATGGACATGTTTTCGCTTCTCGGGGATGTCGGCTCGCAAGTGCGAGGAATAGGCGGCTTTGAAATTCCCCTGCCCAACGCCAAAAACTGGATTTTCTTGAATCACCCTGAGGCTGTTTTTCCAGATGAACACCCGCCCCCCCTCGTAGACGCCGCCAAGGTCCTTGGTCGTCTTGCCGCCAAAGCGGGCCGTCAGTCCCGGCATGATGATCAGGATTGCGACAGCGGCCACCGCAATCGTGCCAAGTGAATAGACCAGATACCTTCGCCCGAGGATTAGCCCCAGCAATACCAACCCGATGGCTATACCGGCTATGGCTCCTCTACTGTAGCTCAACACCGTCGCGATCATAGCCAACAGAGATGAAGAAATGAGAAAAAGCCGCATCTGTCTGGAAAGCTGTCTGTGTCCTGCCAGAGCTAATCCAGCCAGAAAAAGCGCGGCCGTGCCGCAGTAATTGCCGAAAGTGAGCGAATGCGAAAAGTTGCCGTATACCAGATAGCCAAAATCAGGAGCCACTTTGGGTGGGGTTGCATTGAATAGGTGAATTCCGGTGAAGTGCTGGATGATACCGTAAATCGAAATCAACATGACCCCGGCGGCAAAAGCAGCCACCAGCTTGTGCCGGTACTGCCGGCGGCCAAAAAGGAAGATGCCAATGGGAATGATGCAAAAAAGCCATTCTTCCTTGATGATGAGTATTGACCTCAGGGGAGTGGGGCCGACAAGGGCCGACAGAAGCATCCAAAAGACGTACAGCGCCACGAAAAGATAAAGCCACTTCAGAGAAGGCACGAACGGATTATAACGCGTCACCACCACAAGGACGAGAAACAGCACCAGTGACACACCCAACGACATCTGGGCCAGAGCGATAGAAAAGGTGGAGCCGAAGATAAACAGCGCAAAAAAGAGAAAAAGGGCCGTCTCAAGATATTTATGGCTTCGATTGGCCATCAGAAAAGGTCACTTTCGACCAATTCCACCAGCAGATGTATGATAAAAATGTGCTCTTCCTGTATTCGTTGCGTTGACGGGTGGGGAACGACCAGCGCTCGGTCGACAAGGCTGACAAGTTTCCCACCCTTGCCACCCAGCAGGCCGGTGGTTAACAAGCCAATATTTTTGGCAGTTTGCACCGCCTTGACAAGATTGGCCGAATCACCGGAGGTGGAGATGACAAACAGCATGTCTCCCTTGCGGCCCAGCCCTTCGACCTGGCGGGCGAAGATGCTTTCGAAGCCAAAGTCGTTGCCGGCGGCTGTAATGACCGCCGGGTCGGTGCAAAGAGCCAGGGCGGGCAGCGCCTGACGGTTTCGGTCAGAGGTCAGTCTCACTATCATTTCGCCGGCAAAGTGAGAAGCATCGGCAGCCGACCCGCCGTTGCCGGCAATCAAGAGCTTTCCCCCGGAGCCAATCACGCCGGAGATGACGGCCGCTATCTCCAGAATCTGCTTGCCCATCTCTTCAATGACCGCTTTACGCAGAATAGCCGTGTCATCGGCCAGCTTCCGTAATTGTGCCAGCCTCTTGTCTTTTCTCATACAGCAATTACCTCTCTGGGGTGGGTGGCCGCCGTCAATTCCGTGAGATATGTAAACTTGGGGTCATTCTCCAGCAGGTTCCCCACGACAACAAACGAGGCGCCAGCTTCAATCCGGGTCGCACACTCTTCAGGGGTCGTCAAACCGCCTCCTACCAGCATCGGTATATCAATATACGAAGCCACGGCGCGAACCATGCCTTCCGGCACCGGCTGATCGGCGCCCGACCCCGCCTCCAGGTAAACCAGTTTCATCCCCAGGTACTCAGCGGCCAGAGCGTGTGCGCAGGCAATGTCGTACTTGGTGCGCGGGATCGGCTGCGTGCCCGATATGTATTGCACCGATGTTTGCTTCCCTGATTCAACCAGCATGTAGCCGGTGGGTATCGGTTCCAGACCAAACCGTTTCACCAAAGGCGCCCCTCGCACTTGCTCGTCGATCAGGTAGTTGGGGTTGCGTCCGGATATCAACGAGGTAAACAGAATGGCGTCGGCATCGGGCGTCACCTGTGCAAAAGAACCGGGGAAAACAACCACCGGCAGCGGTGTGACCGCTTTTATTTGTTTCACAGCCGAAGCGAAGTTGGTGTTGAGCATGAACGATGAACCGACCAGGATAGCATCGACGCCGCACTCCTCGCCGGCCTCCGCAAGCGAAAGGTAAGTCTTTTCCGGCAAGCGGTCGGGGTCGAGCAGAAGCAAAAATCCCCCGCCCCGCTGTTCCTTCACTGTCATCAGCCGGTTGTAAACATGTCCCTCAGCCATTTCCCTTTTCCACCTCCTCCTTGAGTAACAATCGAGCCGCTTCAAAGAACTTCTCAGGAATGGTCCCCGACGCCACCGTGCCCTGTGCGAATGAAGGTTTGCCGCCTCCGCGACCGCCGAACTGCGGCAGTAGCTGCTTGGACAGGTTGCCAACATGGATCCTCAGTTGAGAAACCGCCTGGTGGCTTGCTGAAGACATAAACGTCATTTTATCATTCACCATCCCCAAAGCAAACGCCACAACAGCCTTATGGCGCGCCTTCTGAGTATCGATCCATCCAGCCATAACGTCCCGGTCGGTTTCTCCGAAGTCATGGGTGATGACTGAAACAGGTCCCACGGCAGATTCTTCCCCGATTGTTTGTCGAGTACCGGCGAACATTTCCGCCTTAACCTTTTTGATCTCCTTTTGCAGGGCAAGGCTGCTTTCGCGCAGTTGTTGGATGCCATCCAGCGCGTCTGTCTCTGTTCGTCCGATGATTGACGCTGCCTCTCGCCGGAACTGCTTGGCGTTTAGCATATACTTGACCGCTTCGCGGCCGGTGATCGCTTCCAAACGCCGCACACCGGAGGCAATTCCTGTCTCCAGCGTGATGAAAAACGGCCCAATCTGGCTGATGTTATCAACATGCGTCCCGCCGCACAACTCCTTGGAAAAGTCTGCGACTGATACCACCCGGACGGTGTCGCCGTACTTCTCACCAAACAGGGCCACCGCACCGCTCTTTCTTGCCGCTTCGACGTCCATTTCCTTCGTGTCCACCATACTGCCCTTGAGGATCTCGCCGTTGACGATCATCTCTACTTGTTCTATCTCGTCCGGTGTCATCGGCTGATGGTGCGAAAAATCAAAGCGCAGCCGATCCGGCCCGACATAAGAACCGGACTGCCTGATATGCTCTCCCAGCACTTTTCGCAGGGCGGCGTGGGCCAGATGGGTGGCGGTGTGATTGCGCATGATGTCCCAGCGGATACTGTTATCCACTGTAGCCACTACTTCCGCTCCTTTTTTGAGGTTCGCCATCGCCACCATGTCACCGATAGTCTTGATGAAAATCCTGTCCTTACTCCAAAACGATCCGGTTACGCGCAGCCTGAAGCTGTCGTCGCACGCTACGATTTCGCCGACATCAGCCACTTGACCACCCGCCTCCACATAGAACGGCGACTCGGCTAGGATAACAAGTATCTTGCTCTGGTCACTATCGGCTTCATCTCCAGTAGAATCAGGAATGTCAACGTACTGAACAACCGTGGTTACCGAGTAAGGTTTATGCCAAGGGTAATACTTGGTAGGAGATGTGCTTTCCTCTGTCTCGTCGTGTAAACTGAAAGAATGAGCGATGTGCTTGTCCTTAAACGCAGAACTCTGTCGGGAACGCTCTTGTTGCTCGCGAAGAGCCTCTTTGTATTCTGAACTGTCCAATGTTAAATTGTATTCCCGCGCGATAATCTCAGTCAGGTCGTAGGGAAAGCCGTAGGTGTCCTGTAGCTCAAAGACATCCCGACCTGGAACGATATTTTGACCCGATGCTAACAGTTCCTTTGCTGTCTTCCTGAATGTCCTCAAACCATTGTCGAGGGTGCGGGTAAAAGTTTCTTCTTCTGTACGAATTACGTTTTGGATATGTGCCTGCCTCTCTCTGATCTCCTTATAGGTCTGTCCCATTTCATCAACAACGCGCTCTACAAGTTTGAACATGAAAGGTTCCTCGGCCCCGAGTAATCTACCCTGAAAAGCCGCTCGGCGCAGAATCCGTCGCAGCACGTACCCCTGCCCTTCGTTGGATATTCCGGCTCCATCCGCTATGGCAAAAGTCAGCGCCCGCAGATGGTCGGCAATGACGTGATGTGAGGCAATGTTGTCTTCATATTTTGATTTGGTGATGTCGGAGATAGCCCCAATGATGTTCTTGAAAATGTCTATCTCATAATTTGAGTCGACCCCTTGCACGACAGCCGACAGCCGCTCCAATCCAGCCCCAGTGTCCACTGCTGGCTTAGGAAGATCAACGACCTTGCCGTCCGGTTGCTGGTCATACTGCATGAAGACTAAGTTCCAAACCTCGACAAAGCGGTCGGTATCCCCGTTGATTACATCCTCAGGTCCGGTCCCGAATCTTTCCCCACGGTCAAAATGAATCTCCGAGCACGGTCCGCAGGGGCCGGTGTCACCCATAGCCCAGTAGTTGTCCTTTTTCCCAAACCGCAGGAGGCGAGCCTCTTTTAATTGAGGCGCTATTCTCTTCCAGAGATCATACGCCTCGTCATCGGTCTCATAAACGGTCGCATAGAGCCTGTCAACCGGCAGCGCCAGCTCTTTTGTCAGCCACTCCCAGGCGTAGTAAATGGCCTGCTCTTTGAAGTAATCCCCAAACGAGAAATTCCCCAGCATTTCGAAGAAAGTATGATGACGGGCGGTGAAGCCGACGTTGTCGAGGTCGTTGTGCTTGCCCCCCGCCCGGATGCACTTCTGGACGCTGGCCACCCGCTTGTAGCCGACTTTGCGCTGACCGGTAAACACGTCCTTGAATTGGTTCATGCCGGCATTGGTGAACAGAAGAGTCGGGTCGTCAAAGGGAATAACCGGCGAGGAGGGGACAATGCGATGGTCGTTTTTCTTGAAATAGTCCAGGAAAGATTGTCTGATCTGGGTTGTCTTAATCTCTCGGTACCTCCTTTCGCCGTTCATGAAGCTGCTCAAATGCCGCCCTGGCCGCCTCATAACCAAACCCGCGGCGAGACAGATAATTATATGCCTTTTGCCTGGCTACCTCAAGTTCAAATTGGCGATATTCACCCCACTTCTTGGTCAGCGCGGCCATCGCCAGTTCCTTTTCATCCTTTCCGGTAAGCGCTACGTCGGCGGTCTCTTCCGCCAGGGAACGGTCAATCATCCTTCGCTGAAGGCAAGCAACCAGATACGCCCTTCCACACGGACGCTGCGTCAAGAGCTGATTGGCCAGCCGGTGCGCATAACGGGCGTCGTCAAGTACCCCCCGGTCTTTGTACTTCCGGATTATCCGTTGTATGGCGTCGGCGGTGAAGCTCTTCCGGGCCAGTTTGGTTCTGATTTCACCAGTCGAATGCTCACGGGCGGCAAGCATTCGGGCGGCTGTCCGGTCGCACCGGAAAAGCTCGGACTCAGTTCTCAGCATCTCAAGTTGCGATGGCGTTATGACAATGTCCTCTTTGAGACGATGTTTGTGAACGATATGCTCAGGCACCACCACCGGGTCCTCGAGAGCAGATATTGTTACCGATACCTCCGTAGCTGATCGGCTGAGTTTGAGTATCCTGATCTTTTCTTCCATTGACTGACCGCTCGCTGCCAACGGGCAGCGCTGTTGGCAACGTTTCCCAGAAGAAACAACACTAAACTAACATCAAAGGTATAGTAAACTACGTCACACAACAAAAAGAAACAAAAACTGGTTTGTGGATAACATTAGGTGTTGACTTGAGCCACTCTTTTATAGTCGTGAAGAAAAAATTGCATTCACTGGCATATCAACCTAAGAGCCGGAAGCCCCGGTGGGCGGTGACACAGTAGGTAGGCGCTTGAGCATCTGCAGGTATCGTCGGGCACCCAGAGTGAGATCGGCCGGGAGGGGTTGCATCCCGGCGATTTGAGCCTTGGCGTTGGCGATACGCTCTTGCGTCTCAGGATGCGAAACCGTCAGCCTTTCGAAGACATTCGAGTCGCCTTCATCTCCCAGCGCCGCCAGCTTATCAAACATGCCGATGGCGCCGTGCGGATCATAGCCCGCTTTCACCATATAATAGATGCCAAAATTGTCGGCCTCTTTTTCATTGTCGCGCGAGTAGCCGGAGAAAACCAGGCTCATCCCTACCTGAATGGCCGTTTCAACCACGGCCGAGGCATCATTGCCAAAGACAAGCTCATACGCCAGCCCCACTCCAAGGGCGGCCTGCAGGCGTTTGACGCCGTGTCGCGCCACGACATGCGAAATTTCATGCGCCATTACCGCCGCCATTTCGGCCTCGTTTTCCATATGGCGCAGAAGTCCCGTGTAGAAATAGACAAATCCCCCCGGCGCGGCAAAGGCGTTGACCTGGTCGGATTCTATGACTGTGAAATGGTATTCAATATCAGTGCGGTCGCAGACGGCGACGATCTTTTGGCCGACCTCGTTCAGATAGGTCTGCCAGGAAGAATCCTGAAGCACCTTCTGTGTCTTCTCAACTTCCTCGGCCATGCCGGCGCCGATGGCAACTTCCTGGCTGGACGGGATAATGACAAACGATTTTTTGCCCCCCGGCCCGGTGGTGGCACACGACAGCAGCAAAGCTGCTATTATGAAAAAGAGCACTGCGGGTAGTTTGTAGGCCGAGAAAGTCACCATTTACAAAATTACTGAACGCGTGTCAAATCTTCATACCAGAGAGCTTTGGCTAGCTCAGAGCTTCGTCTTGTCAGCCAGGTCACTGATGATCGGAAGCTTGTAGCTCTTCCCTTGCAGGGCAAAGTAGATACCGACAACGGACAACGCCACGGCAACAATGAGTATCCCCTTGAAAACAAAGTCCGAAATACCGTCGACGAGGAAAAGAACCGCCACCAGCTCTATCAGAAAGAGTATGACCCCCTGCCGGGCATGGAAACGGGCTTCCTTGTTATCCTTCATGTTCAGCAGTGGAATGAAACACAAAAGTGGAATATAGGACAGAATGGCCGCCAACCGTCCCTCCTCGGTTTGAAAACCCTGCTGAGCCGCTTCGGGTTTTTCAATCGATTCCGCCGCGCTGTCGTCCAGATTCGGAATACTTCCGGACGGGGTTTCACTCGGTTCGTTTTTGAAAAATGAGTCCGCCATCATTCCTCCCGGACATTTGTCCTGCCTTCATCATGAAGGCCAGAACAATTCTTTGTTTTGTTCGTACACATCCAACTTGACCGGCTCGTCTTTGGGCTGGGTTTCAAGGTTCTCCTCTCCGTCCAGAACCGTTACTGTAAGCCCCAGGGGGCCATAACCGTCCGGCCACAGGTAGGTACGCTCCAAAGCCACCTCCAGAACGTCCCCCAGACAGAACCGAAACTTGCCAGCCTCCCCGCCGGTCGTTTGATCCTTATCTATGTGCAACCGCACCAACTTTTTCTGCGGCGTGAAGAACTTCAGCAGAAAACTCAACTGCCCGATCAGTTCCAAACCACCGCGGCTGACAAAGTCCAGGCAAATATACAGCCGGTCGTGATCATACGCAAAGTAGATTTTCGAAATATATCTATCCACCCGATGCATCGCGCCGCCGCTGTCCAGACAGTCAAATGTGCCCGCCCCTGCCCACTCGTAAAAGTGCGTGCGATAACCGTCAATAGTGGGCGTGAGGAGCATGTCGGGAAGCGTGGCTTTGGGCGCTATATCACTTCTGTAGATGGGATTGAGGAATTCAAAGGGGACGTCAAGCCCTAAATAGTTGTAGACTGCCGTCAGGTGTCGGCGGAAAATCCGGTCGAACTCTTCGTTGTCCGACCCTCGGTGCTCGTCACCATACCACCAGCACCAGTCGGAACCTTCGGCGATGTATATCTGCCTCCAGGCGGCGGCTATCTTCTTGCGGTCATAATCCGGGTTGTCCTTTTCAAATTGTACGAGCGTCTTCCTGGCTTTTGAGAGCAGCCCCCAGGCGGCGTTGTCTTCGGGGTGGCCTATCCAGATGCGAAAGTTATGATTTATCCAGGAACCGGCATACAGCGCCGGAAGCTGCCGGGGTGTTACGTTATCGGCTGCTTCCGTCATAGTAACCGTTTGAATTTCCGGGTCGTCGTTTAACCGGCGGTACAGTTCCTTAAGAAAGTCATGTCCGTCATTGGGGAAGTATTCCCAGGCATTTTCTCCGTCCATGATGATAGGGACAACAGCGTTCTCGATCCGGTCAATCACCGTCGCGCGGATGTTTTTCAAATGGCTGATGAAATCGGCGGCTGCCTTGTCGGCCTCCCAACCCGAATACACAAACCCGATCCGGTCCGACAGGGCATGGTCCCGGAAAAACAGTCTGAGACCCGGGCCGTATTCATACACTGTGTGGGGAGAGTTCTCAGCCGGTTTCAGGGCCGACTTTTTCAGGGAATAATACAGGATTTCTTCATCGGTGGCCGCCCACTTGATACCGAGCTTGACAAACAGGGTCGCAACCTCTTCGGAAATTGAGCCCTCCGACGGCCATATCCCGGCCATCTTTTGCCCGAAAAGAGCTTCAAACTTTTCCATCGACATAACAATCTGCCGCTCGGCATCCTCAGGATGGCGAAAGCGATCTTGCGGCAGAGTGATACCGGGAACGGCCTCAAGGGCACTCTCGCTGTCACACAGCAAGGGCAGGATCGGGTGGTAGTAGGGCGTAAAGGAAATATCAATTTTACCGCGCTCAAATAGTTCTTTGTAGGTTGGAATAATTCGAGCGATAAGCGTCAGTTGCCAGTCCAAAAGAGCCTGCTTCTCCGTTTCCGTAAAGTGCTTGCCCTTGCTAAAAAGTGACTTCACCGGTTCTTCCGTGCGGAAGACCGGATCCACCCAGGCCAGGTTTGAACAGACTTGCAGATCGCGCATCTCTTCTGACGTGAAGAGGGCCGGCAGGATCGGGTCGCCGATATTCTTTCTCACTTTACGGTACAATTCATGATAGCGATCGTTGGGTTCGATCATACGCGAGGGGTGTGATGAAAAGAAACTGTCGAGAATCTCGCGCTTGTGCTCCTCTGTTAGATGCTGAGCTTCCATGCGGGACAGCTCGAGGTGACGGTCGGTACCACCGTCAAGGTAAAGCTGGAACTGGTCGATGAGAGAGGGCACCAGATTGAACGTCACCCTGACATTGTCAAACTCACCGGCCGCCAGCGGCATGTCGAGGTAGTCCTTTATGGCATGGAGCCGAACCCAGGGCAGGACCATCCGCTTGGAATCAGGCTCCTGGTAGTTGGGCTGGTGCATGTGCCACAGGATGGCAACCTTCAGGGGTTGGTGTCCCACCGAGAGTCATACCCCCTTCAGCGTGGTCTTTCAGCTTCGGCTTTTTTCACTGAACAAACGAACTGCTCGATCGGCCAGATCGGTGTCGTCGAACTCATTTGTGATGAGCTCCAAGTAAGTTTTGGCCTGGTCAACTTCCCCCCCTTCGAGGAAGTTACGCATCGCCGATATCTGGTAATCGCCGATCAACGGACCGTTGGGGTACTCATTATAAGCGGCAACAAACTTCTCGGCTGCCTCGCGATACTGACCCTGATTCTCAAGACTGGAGGCGATCCCGGCCAGGGCGGCGGCACGGTTGAATCGGCTCTTGCGATATTTCGACAAGTATAGCTCAAAGTAACGGATCGCTTCAGGGTAGTTTCGGATCTCGTAGTTGATATTTCCAAGCAGAAGTATGGCCTGTTCGACAACCTCGTCACCGCCGTACTCCTCGACAACCTGGTTCAAACCCATAATCGCGACCTGGTTGTTACCGGCCCGGTAGTCCATAAGCGCGCGTGCAAACTTGCTTGCCGCTTCCTGTTTCTGAGCCTGCCGGGAGTTGAAATAATAAACTGTGCCGGTAACGACCAGGATAACCACCACCAGGCCGACCACCAGGTACTGCCAGTTATCAAGGACCTGGTTTTTGGCGTTGAGCATGAAGACGGTGAATTTGTCTTCTTTCATCTGCCTTTTGGTCAGTTTGGTTCTACCGTACATTAGTTACTCCGAATAAAGAACTCTGCTCAAATGGTGTTATCGGCACCAGTTACACCTACGTTAGAGCGCATGGCCGACATTCACCCGGACGTCAACAGCTTTGAGATTGTCCCACAAGTGACATGGACCCGCGTAGGTGGCGGCCTTGTGTCGCCACAAACTCTTGTATTGGGCGGAGACAAGCCCCGCCCCTACGCGACCCTGTCTACTTTTTGGACAACCTCCTTTCACCTGGCCAAAACCCCAACTAAAAGTAGCCGGTGAAGGTGAAGTTGAAATGGTGGTTGCGGTTTTTCTGCTCCTCAAAAAATGGCAGCCCATAAATGTCAACATTGCTGGCTCGTTCCGAGGTGGTGAAGGTATATGCCCAGTCGAGGTGAATCTGGCTCCAGTGAATACCCGTCCCAAGAGAAAAGTCGTAGCTCACCACAGTGGATGTGCCGCCGGAAATGTCGATGTCTGGGGAAGGAACCGGAACGTACCCCAGACCGGCTCGCATCGGTATCAGGCCAATCCCTGTCTCGCGCAGATATTCCCCTCCCAAGCGCACGGCGAAGACGTTGTTCCATTTTGGGTCAACCTTGGTGAAGTACTCCTCATTGTGCCCACCCGGATCAATTCTCAAAGAATCCCGTAGGTCGATTTTGCCGCCGCTAAAGGGCCGGTACTCCGCATCTGCCGCCAGAAGCAGGTTCTCGGTAGCCCGGTACGCAACGCCGGCCCCGACCATAAGCGGCATATTGTACTTTGCAAGTAGATCGTCATAGTATACGGTATAGTCAAAAACCGGCGATAACTCGCCTTCGTCTATACCACCCTGTTTCTGAACACCATGTATGGACCTACCGGTCTTTATACTCATAGCGAAGGGCGTCCTAACAATCAATCCCGCATCAAGTCTTTCTCCCTCGAGCTTGAAACCGATAGTAACGTTATATCCGGAAAACTTGTTCGTATCAATGACCGTAACCAAATCCAGCTGTCGCATGTATTGCCCGATAGAAGAGGACGGCCAGCGATCATACGTAGTCGTCTGGTGCAACTCGCCAACTGTCTCCCCAGTATAGATATTCAGACTAGTTCCGAAGGTAAGGTTTTTATACAGGCGTGTTCCAAAACCAACGTTCACAGAGTTCAGCCCGCCGTGAAATTCTGAACTTAAGCTATGGTCGAGGTCGAAGGTATCTTCCTGCCCAAACACGTCAAATATCCATACCTCAGGCCAGGAAAGAGCCCAGCCCTGAAACTCATCAAAGTTGCGGGTGTAGTTAATAGAGCCGACAAAATGGTGCCCCTTGATCCGAATGGGAGACACAAAATTGATGGCGGTAACGTTGCCAAACGAACCAGTGTGATCAAATTCCGAGGTTCTCAAAAAACTCGAATTTGTCGAGCCGCGCGGCGCCAGGGAGCCGTAGCTGAAAGAAAGGACCGGCTTTCCCTGAATGTACAACCCGGCCGGATTCCAGCTCCCGGCGGTAATGTCGTCGGAGATGGCGATAAAGGCTTTACCCATCCCCTCTGCACGGGCGCCTCCACCGGTGAAGTCAAACTTGTATGCCTCAATAGGAGGCCTCGTAATGTCCTCAGGCGGTTCCTCCTGCGCCATCCCCGTAACGGCAAACAGAAGCAACAAAACGACGCATTGTAACCCAAACCATTTCATACTCTCAACTCCTTTAGCAAAAAACACCTACTTTTCACTTTCATACAGACGCACAACATGCCAAAAACAGTTAATAAATATATGGCAGCGAGCCGGCCATGTCAAACGGTTTCGGCAAAATGTTCGAGCTTTATCTCGTTAACTGTGAAAGGGTTGGGAAGGTTGAGGGAATTTCTGGCCGAAAACAGCAGCCTATATCCTCCGAACAAGGGCTATTGGTCGCCCGATCTTGGCGGCTTGATCCAGTGGCCGGCTCAGGTCCCAGTTGTTCCACCAGCCCACAAACTCAAAATGTTTAAGACTTGATACAAAAAGCAAAAACTCCTGCGGGTAGATGCATCTTTTGATGCCTTTGTCAACAAGCCTGAGCTCTTTGCCGCGATCATCGACTTCAAGGACTATGGTCTCCTCAAAGGTTTGCTCGACACGATTTATCGCCTTCCATGAAACGGTAGTCTTGACCTTGATACCGTCGCGCTCTATCTCCCAATTATCCCCCCCTTCCACTTCAAATGGTGTCTCATATTGAACGCACCAGTCAAGCAAGTAAAGACCGCCCTTCTTCAATACTTGGGCAACGGAATCGAAATGGGTTATCAGTTCAGAAGTGCTCCGGACAATCAAAGAACCCAGCAACACATAGACAAAATCAACTGTCGTCTCCAGAGAGAAATCGATCATGTTAGCATGAATGAGGTTTACCTGAGCGCCAATGCGCGATGCCTTCTCCCTGCTATACTCCAGCATCGCGTTGTTCAAGTCAAGCCCGCTATACTCGTAGCCCCTTTTGATGAGCTCTTCCATATGTGGGCTGTTTCCGCAGCCCAGTTCCAGAACGGATTTCACCGGAATCTGCGAAAAACGCCTGAAGCACTCTTCAAAGAGATCCGTTTCGGCGGGAATGTCGCGAAAGGAAAAAGCTATTTCATAATACTTCGGGTTGTTATATACCTGAGACAAGTTCTTACCTCCTGTGCCTGCTCCACCAATTTGACTGCTGTCAGTTTCACCGACTTCAGTGCCGCTCGGATTAGCTCCAGTTTGCCTCCACATGACAAAATGTAACGCAACGAATACTTGAAGCAAGCCTAAAGACTGCACTGGAACAGCAAACACAAATGGAGATTTTCTTGCGTGGGTTGTGTCTGTGGAAGGTAACGTGATATACTTTTTTATGTTGACCTAGTCGTGACGATAACTTAGATGATCTGAAATTACAGTCTCATGGAGGTATTATATGAAGGCTTTTTTAACGTTCACGTGTTCACTGGCGCTTCTGTGCCTGGCCGTGGTCTCTGTTACCATTGCCGCGGACGTGCCGCAACTGATTAACGTCCAGGGCAAGCTCACCGACGCCGTTGGCGATCCGGTTGCAGACGGGCCGTACTCCGTTCTCTTTTCCATCTACGACGTTGTCACTGGAGGAACTGACTTGTGGCATGAAACACGTACGGTGACTGTGTCAGATGGTCTGTTCAGCATTAGTCTTGGGGTATCGACAACTATCCCGCCATCGCTGTTTGATAACACTGACCTGTGGCTGGGGATAAAAGTAGAGTCCGATGATGAGATGACCCCCCGTCAGCGCCTGACGACTGCCCCCTATGCTTTCCGTGTCGCCGGCAGCAGCGTCGGTGGCGGCTGGGTTGATGATGGCGCGGTGGTGAGACTGGAGACAAACACCGACAGAGTCGGGATCGGAACGGCGAGTCCCTCAGCCAGACTTCACGTCGTGGAATCCAACGGCACCGCCGTTCAAGCTTTCAGCAATGGTGGCACCGGGGCCGCAGCTGGGCTGTACGCATACAGTGATACCTGGCATGCGGTGCTTGGAATCAACAGTAATTCCAATGCCGCCGTCATGGGCAGAAATGACGGTACCGGGCCTGGGGTCAAAGGCCAGAACCAGTCAACCGGGCCGGCCATTACTGGCTACGCTTCCACCGGCAATCTGCTCGAGCTGTATACAACACCGGGACCGAACTTAAAACTATCCGTGAATAACAGTGGCGATCTGCAAACGACGGGCACAATTGAATCCACCTCCGGCGGCTTCAAGTTCCCCGACGGAACAGTGCAGACGACCGCCGCAGTCTACGGCGGCCCAATCGCTTACGGCGTAATCAGTAGCGATGGAACTGTCTCCTCGGCCACTGCCAATGTATCCTGTACATGGAATGGCACGTCCAACAGATACGAAATAACAATATCGGGAGAAAACTACCTTTTATCGAGCTATGTAACCGTTGTCACACCAACCGCAACAGGTGGTGCAGTACGAATCGCAATTACTGACAGCGTGAGCGGTAAGCTCTTGGTGTACTTATATGACACCTCTGGTACGAAGGTGCAGGACGACTTCCACTTTGTTACCTACAAGCCCTAAACGCCAAGGCAGAGAAGCGAGGAAAGCGACAATGAAATTGCGACTATATATCTGTGGCCTGGCTGTCATGCTCTGTTTTGTCTCTGGTGTGAGTATGGCGGACAACAATAAATCATCAGAGATAGCGAATGTGGCTGGTTCTCCTGCCCAATTTCAACTGGCCTGGCTGTCGATCAACACCGGTGGAGCGACAGAGCAGTCCTCGACTAACTTCTCCGCCGGGCTCTCCTGCGGCCAGGCGGTGAGCGGCGTCAGCCTGTCGACTAACTACAAAGTGAATTTCGGTTTCTGGCAAACGGGTGTGACGGCGCCTACCGACGTGCAAGAGATCGTTACCGAAGAACTGCCCACGACGTACAGTCTTTCGCAGAACTATCCCAACCCGTTTAACCCGTCCACGGTGATCGAGTTTACGGTTCCGCATCGAAGCCACGTGGAATTGTCAGTCTACAACCTGCTCGGGCAACGGGTGGTTATTCTGGTCGATGAACCGATGTCTCAGGGAGCCTACCGGACACTCTGGTACGGCCGGGACGAGTCGGGGCACTATGTAGCCACCGGCATCTACTTCTACCGTCTTCTGGCTGGTGACTTCGTAGCGACTAAGAAGATGGTGCTGCTGAAGTAGGAGTGGAAAGTAGATGGGGCAGGATCGCGCGGATCCTGCCCTTTTCCTTTGAACCGTACGAAGCTGCGGCTTCATAACTCGATCACTTTACCGGCTCCACCTTCAATGTATTTCTCGGGATAGCGCGACTTTATTTCTGACTTAAACTGTGTGCAATGAGTGGCACAAATCAATTCCAAATCCTCGACCAAATCAAATTCGTTAAATCCATGCAAGCCGCCGATAAGCGCATAAGGTTTCCCAAAGGGTGAGGCGGCATTCAGGATATTCTCAACTCCCGGATGAGAACAACCCGCAATTACAACCGATCCTTTCTCCGTATTAACCACAAGAGACTGCTCGATATTCTCAAGTTCCCCCGTTGAAAAAATATCGTCATGGATTTTAAGAGCTTCTTTTACCTCAATTATCTCCCCTGCACCACTCGGTACTTGGAAAGACGAGGGAACATATACTTTCACGGGATTAATCTTGAGAAAATCCGCAAGTCCACCTGTGTGATCCCGGTGGGCATGGGAAATGAAAATCTCCTCAACCACTGTGGGGTCTATGTTAAGTGTTTTCATATTTTCCAGAAGGATAGAGCCGTTCGCCCCAGTATCAAAAAGTATTTTCTTATCATACACCTCTACAAGGCAAGAGAACCCCCAGTCCGCTTTGAGACCTTCTTTCCATACTTCGTTGTCATAGACAATGGTAATTTTCATCTCATCATCTCCTTAAGCAATTTATTCAATCGTTTATCAACGCTGCCATCAGTACCGCACGGCAGGAACCTCGTGTTCCTGACACTTTCGGATACCATAGCTACCTAAGGGAAGGCAGGTGCACAGAGCATCTGCCCTAAAAGGCTGAGGGTTTCGAATCGCTAAACTGCGCATAAAGGGCAAATGTAAGAAAATGTGGGAGATCAAGGTTGAGCGCCTGATTGCCCTTCATAGTTCCGAACCACCATCCCAAAACTCGCTTTCATCCCAAAGCGTACATAGAAGAGCTCTAACTCCCGATCACAGATCATATCTATCATGTAAAGACCTTTCAGCTTTTCCAACATCTGTCGCATTAGCTCTTGACCGATCCCTCGCCCTTGATAGTCCGGTAATACCTCAAGCAGAGGGATGTAGGCGCTCAAGACATGATCACTAACAGCATTAACAAAGCCTACGACTTTGCTGAACGCATCATCAACAGCAAGCACGACATGGTCGCTGTTGGTCAGCAGTCTCAAGTGAGTCTCATGAGAGGGAGGGTTGGGCCAACCCACAAAGAAACCATCTAGTTGGTCCGCGATGATACCTTCAACTTGATCGACATACACAATCATGTAATGTTACCTCACGGTACATCGTCTCCCTACATCCCCCGCTCCTCCGGCCCATCATATTCAAACGGTGGGGGGCCGAGTTTGCGCATGGGGCGCTCGCGGGTCATCTCTTCATAAGCGTGGGCAAGCAAGCCGGGGACGCGGGATATGATGAAGAACCCCTTCCCCAAACGCCAATCAAACCCCATGTCGGAGATCACCGCCGCGATAGCGCCATCGACGTTGATCGGCAGCTTCTTGCTGAGCTTCTCGGCCAGCGCTTTTTCAATCGCCTTGCACAGCTCGATATGTTTGCCCTTGTAGCCGTGGCGCTCAGCTATCTCGAAGAGCTTTCCGGTGCGGGGGTCTACGTTGTGCAGCCGGTGGCCGAAACCGGGCATCCGCATCTTGTTTTCCTTCAGCCAGTCAACCAACTCGGAGGCAATATGGTCTAAATCGTCGCCCTTCGTAGCCAGCTCCTGTAGGAGCTTAGCCGACTGCTCAATCGCCCCGCCGTGCGTATCACCGATCACAAGAACGCCGCCGGCAATAGCGGCATTGAGAGAATTGCCGCCTGAGATGACCGTGCGAGTCCCCAACACCGATGGCGGGGAGGCGCCGTGGTCAATAGATGATACCAGTATCGCATTCATCAGGGCCGCCTCGGCTTTGCTGGGAAGCTCCCCTTTGAGTATTAGATACACAGTCTCTGCATAGGATAGTTTCTCCATGATGTCGGTTATGGAGTACCCCCTGACCCGTATTTTGCCCGGGCCGATATCAGTTATGGCTGTTTTCCACTTCTCGTCTGGCATCTTACACCTCCCATACTAAGTTGCATTTTTGGTGGTGTCGGGCGACCCCGCCCGACACCTAAGTCCCGAAGGACTGTCATGCGAGGTCGCATGACAGCGCCCCATAATGTAAAAAGGTGACTTCGTCACCTTCGTCACCCCGTTACTCTATCACCCCGGTTGTATCCATCGCCTCCACACGCTCCTTTGCAAAATCCAGCCACAACCCTTCCAGACTGTCGACCGGCATCGCGAAAATCCCCTCGACCGCCGTTTCAAACGGAGCCTTCGCCAAGTATAGCAGGTCCAAACCTTGAATCCCATAGTAGTATGTGAGGAAATCGATAAAGGAAGCCGCCTCGGCGGTCTGGTGCCTCTCCAGGTTGCTGTTGACCGTCGTGTCGACTGCCAGCTCGTTTAAGGGAATGAACTTCCCTTCTTCAAGATACCGCAGCGTAAACTGGTGATAGTCCTGGCCGGAGTAGTCAAGGAGGGCGATCAAGCCGTGTTTGAGAAACCGATATCTCGGTTCCACGTGATGCCATTTCGGCAGGAGATATTCCATCAGAGTTGGGCCGTAAAAACTCGGCAGCCAAAAATGAATCGCCGCACTGTCGCCAAACGGGTATTCCCTTCCGGTCATTTCCCGCCCCTGTCCAAAGCCGGTATAAAAATAAACGATCAGCGTATCCCGGGCGACATCGATTTCGAGAAACTGGCAGTTCCGCTCCAGTGCAGTGACGTAACCGGCAGCCATGTCGACAAGATTGTCCGTCAGGGGATGGCCGGCTGGATAGAAGATTTTTACGTTCTGATCGGTGTAAACCTTCCAGTCTTTGTACTTGCTGTCGATGGGTTGTTGCTCCTTTTTCCCTGGCTCTGATTGCTCTGAACAGCTAAAGCAACTCAACACAAGCGTCACCAAAAGCAACAGTAATGCCGACTTTTTCATCATCTTTACAGTCATTCTTATCATAAGCGCCTTCCCGGCAGGGCTCCTTCCATTCCTATAAGTTTATACCAGATAGTAATATAATGCCGTCTGTGATAGTTGTCAAACAGACCAAATCGTTATCTTTTTCACATATCCTCTTGACTTTGCCTACCCGCCTTACGATATTTCAAAAAGACAATTTCAAAGAGTTTTTTTGGAGGCAGCCGCTTGAAAATGTCGAAAATAGGGAGGGAAGTAAGCTATCGTCGGAAGGGCGCGTGAAGGTTTTTTACAGTGTTGATGGTCAGATCGGTGAAACAGTTCTCTACCCCCACCTTCACGAAGAGCATACTAATCATTGTGGGTGGATATGGCAGCGGCAAGTCGGAAGTGGCTATCAACCTTGCCCGTCACCTGTCCATCAGCCAGTCCGATCCGGTAACCATCGCCGACCTGGATATCGTCAACCCTTACTTTCGCTCAAGAGAGGCTGACGAACAGCTTGAAGCTCTGGGAATCACGCCGCTCAACCCCCGCGGCGGATATCGCTACGCCGATCTGCCCATCATTCTGCCGGAAATCAAAGGGGCTATTGAGCAGCACAAGGGCAAGCTGGTTCTTGACATCGGCGGCGACGACGTAGGGGCGCGCATCCTGAGTTCGCTGGCAGAATCCTTTGAACCCGACGGATATGAACTGCTGCTCGTCCTGAACGCGAACCGTCCCTTCACACGGGATGTTGACAGTTGCCTCAAGCTCGTAAGAGAAATTGAAGCCGCCTCGCGGCTCAAGTTCACCGGATTTATCTCGAACACGCACCTGCTGACCGACACTACTGCTGAGATTGTTCTTTCAGGATTGAAACTGGCTGGCCGGCTGCGAGAACATACGGGCTTGCCGGTCGTGTTCCTGAGCGCCACGGACGAGGTATTGGAGGGAATCGACCCTGAGTCGCTCGACGTACCGGTTCTTAAGCTCAATCGTTTTCTGCTGAAGCCGTGGGAGAGACGGAAGAGATAACAAATGCCGGGAATTACTATAGACAAGAATCACTGCAAAGGCTGCGAACTGTGTGTCCAGGTCTGTCCCCAGAAGATTATCTCGATGTCGAAAGATATAACGGTGCGTGGATACTTTTACGCTCAGGTTCACGATCCTTCCCGCTGCATCGGGTGCTGCATTTGCGCCATTACCTGCCCCGATGTCGCTATTGAGGTTCATGGCCACGGGACGGTTTTCAGTTTATTTGAGTATTAGCCTCTGCCGAGGGATATAAGGAACGGATAATGGCAAGAGTATTGATGAAAGGCAACGAAGCGATCGCCGAAGCGGCGTTGCGTGCCGGAGCCGAAGGTTACTTTTGCTACCCGATTACTCCCCAGAGCGAAGTGGCGGAATACCTCACCAAAAGGATGCCGGAGGTCGGCAAGGTCTTTCTTCAGGGAGAGAGCGAAGTGGCCGTCAGCAACATGCTCTTTGGCGCGGCCTCGACCGGCAAACGAGTCTTCACTACCTCCTCCAGTCCCGGGATCAGTTTGATGCAGGAGGCCATATCTTATATGGCGGGAGCGCAGCTTCCGGTGGTTATTGTCAATATTATGCGCGGCGGTCCCGGATTAGGAGGAATCCTGCCGGCTCAATCGGATTATTTCCAGGCTACTAAGGGCGGCGGCCATGGTGATTACCGGGTCCTGGTGCTGGCTCCGTCAACGGTACAGGAGGCGGTGGATTTGATGATGCTGGCGTTTTATTTAGCCGACAAGTATACAAACCCGGTGATGATGATCGGCGACGGCATGATCGGTCAGATGATGGAAGCGGTCGAGTTTCCCGAAGATTACAAAGAACCTCCCCTTCCTCCCAAGGACTGGGCGGCTACCGGCGCCAAGGGTCGCAAGCCGCGGATTATCAAATCACTCTTTCTTGATCCAGAGATGCTGGAGAAAAACTGCTGGATCCTTGACGAAAAGTATCAGCGGATGAAGCGCGAGGAAATTCGCTTCGAACTCTACAAGGTAAACTCGAAAAACGAAATACTGATTGTCGCCTACGGAACTACGGCAAGAATCTGCCAGACGGCTATTGACGAGTTGGAATCGGAAGGGATCAGCGTTGGATTGTTTCGCCCGATAACTTTGTTCCCCTTCCCCGAAAAGCAGATCAACAAAGAGGCTAAAAAGAAAAATATCAAGTCCGTACTCACGATCGAGATGAGCACCGGCCAAATGTTGGAAGATGTCGAAAGGTCCGTGCTGGGTGCCAAGCCGGTAGAGTTCTACGCGCACACCGGCGGCATTGTACCATCACCTGATGGAGTCAGACAGAAGGTCATGCAGCTCGTTGAAAAGAAAACGCGCGCCACTAAGGACAAGAAAAGGCGTTGAGGGCAATATGACGGACAATCCGACGACGATATTCAGCAGACCGGAAGCGCTTCAGGAAACGGTTACACATTACTGTCCCGGGTGCACCCATGGTATCATTCACCGGATAGTGGCGGAAGTTCTGGACGAACTTCAGTTGCGGGAACGGACACTCGGCATAGCCCCGGTCGGCTGTTCGGTGCTGGCCTACAACTACTTCAACTGTGACTTCCTCGAGGCGGCCCATGGCCGCGCTCCAGCCTTTGCCACCGGCTTTAAGCGGCTGCGGCCGGACATGATTGTCTTTACCTACCAGGGCGACGGCGACCTGGCCTCGATTGGGATGGGAGAGATCGTCCACGCCGCCAACCGCGGTGAGAAGTTCACCACTATCTTCGTCAACAACGCCGTTTATGGAATGACCGGTGGTCAGATGGCCCCCACCACCATGCCCCTGCAGAAAACAACTACCTGCCCGATGGGACGTGATGTGACTAATGTAGGATATCCGGTTCGTATCGCGGAGCTGCTCGCCGCATTGGTGACTCCGAGCTACATCGAGCGGGTGGCAGTTCATTCTCCGGAGCATATTGTACAGGCCAAGCGGGCGATGCGCAAGGCGTTCACATATCAGAAAGAGGGTCGGTGCTTCACACTGGTGGAGGTGTTGTCTACCTGCCCCACCAACTGGGGACAGACACCCGGTGAAGCGATTCAGTGGCTAAACGACACGATGATCCCCTACTACCCTCTCCGGTGTTTCAAAGACCCCGACAAGCCGGAGGGAACCTGATGGCCCAGTACGAAGTAATGTTTGCCGGGTTCGGCGGCCAGGGAATAATGACAGCCGGCCAGCTTCTCGCCTACACCGGCATCAAGGAGGGTAAGCAAGTGGCCTGGATTCCTTCATACGGTCCCGAAATGCGCGGCGGCACGGCCTACTGTACCGTTGTTATCTCGGACATTCGGATTGGCTCTCCAATCGTCCCCAACCCGCAGAGCATTTGCGTCTTCAACCGACCATCTTTTGACAAATTCGAATCCACGGTGAAGCCCCAGGGCCTTTTTATTGTCAACAGCTCCCTCATCAACGTTACCTCCGACCGCACCGATTTCACCCAGTTGTTGGTTCCAGCCAACGACATGGCCATGCGGGCCGGCAACGTCAAAGCAGCCAACGTGGCGGTGCTGGGCGCTTTTGTCGGCGCCTCCGGAGTGGTCTCTTTTGATACCTTGAAGGAAATCGTCAAGGAGAAGCTTGGCAAAAAGAAGGAAGTCCTTGAGATCAATCTGAAGGTTCTTGGGCAAGGGTATCAACTGGCCCTCGAAACTATCCGCCGAAAGGAAAAGGCATGACCCCCGACCTCAGCAAACTGCCCAAAATAATTGACCGGTACCCGAAGACTCCGCAATCATTGATTGCCGTCTTGCAGGATATCCAGAAAGAATACCACTACCTGCCGAGCGAAACACTGAAGGAAACAGCGAAGGCGTTGGATGTTCCGCTGAGCAAAGTTTTTTCGGTGTCAACGTTTTACAATGCCTTCAGCCTGTATCCGCGCGGTGAGAAAGTTATCCGCATCTGCGTCGGCACCACCTGTCACATACGCGGCGCCAAAGTGATCCAGCAACAGTTGGAGGACCGGTTGAAGATCAAAGCCGGTCAGACCACACCTGACCTGAAGTATACCCTTGAAGTGGTCAACTGTGTTGGCGCCTGCGCCATGGCACCGGTGGTGATTGTCAATGACAAGTATTACGGCTCGGTCAAGGTCAGTGACTCTAAGAAACTGATGAGGAGAGGCTGAGATGCTGGTCCAGACCCCTCAACAGTTGAACGACCTGCACAAACAATACCTGGCTGACGAGGAGAAGTTTGCCAAGAAAGTCCTGGTTTGCTGCGGTCCGGGATGTTTAGCCAGCGGCGCCGCTAAGATTGTTGACGAATTCAAAAAGCTCCTCAAGAAAAAACGCATTAAAGATTTCTCGGTCGAAGCCCTCAAAGAAACCGGATGTCACGGCCTGTGTGAACAGGGACCACTGGTAGTCATTGAACCGCAGGGAATCTTTTATACCAAGGTCAAAGCGAAACATGTTGAAAAGATTATCGAGACCTCGATCAGAAAAGACGAAATAGTTACCGACCTTCTTTATACCGACCCGAAAACAAATCAGACTATCGAGCGCTATGCCGACATAAGTTTTTACTCTCACCAGCACCGAATAGCTCTCCGCCACCTGGGAAAGATCAGCCAGTACGACATACGCGACTACATCGCCCAGGGCGGTTACCAGGCGCTGGCCAAGGCGCTTACGAAGATGAAGCCTGACGATATAATCGACGAGGTAACCAAGTCCGGACTGCGAGGGCGCGGCGGGGCCGGCTTCCCGGCCGGTAGAAAGTGGGCCACCTGTCGCAGAGCGGAAGACCAACCCCACTACGTCATTTGCAACGGCGACGAAGGCGACCCGGGCGCGTTCATGGATCGGGCGATCATGGAGGGCAACCCACACTCGGTGCTGGAAGGAATGATTATCTGCGCCCGCGCCGTCGGTTCTGAAGATGGATATATCTACGTTCGCGAAGAATATCCATTGGCCGTACAAAACTTGCAGTTGGCCATCGACCAGGCAACCGAATACGGATTTTTGGGCGAAAACATCCTCGGCACCGACCTTTCTTTTGATATCAAGGTCAGCCGCGGTGGGGGAGCCTTTGTCTGCGGGGAGTCATCGGCGCTGATGAAGTCAGTGGCCGGCGAGGTCGGCGAGCCGCGCGCCAAATATGTCCGCTCCGTGCTTAAAGGGCTGTTTGACAAACCAACGGTGTTGAACAACGTCGAGTCGTTTGCCAACGTGCCGGTAATTATCAACGAAGGCGGCGAAAAGTTTGCCAGTCTCGGCACTCCCAAGAGCACCGGCACCAAGGCCTTCTCGCTGGTGGGTAAAGTGCGCAATACCGGCCTGATTGAAGTGCCGATGGGTACCACCCTGCGCGAGATCATCTACGACATCGGCGGCGGCATACAAAATGACCGACCTTTCAAAGCGGTGCAGACCGGCGGGCCGTCGGGCGGATGTCTTCCGGAGTCGAAACTTGACCTGCCGGTCGATTTTGACACCCTTACCGAAGCCGGCTCCATGATGGGTTCCGGCGGCATGATTGTCGTGGACGATCGAACCTGCGTGGTCGATCTCGCCAAGTATTTCCTGGGCTTCTTGGTTGACGAATCGTGCGGCAAGTGCACCCCCTGTCGGGAAGGCCTTTATCAACTCCACCGGCTGGCAGTGAAGATCAGCGAAGGGGAAGCGGCTGAAGAAGACCTCAAAAAGATGGAAAAACTCTCGGAGATGGTAATCATCGGGTCGCTGTGCGGTCTCGGTAAGTCCGGTCCCAACCCGTTTCTCAGCACAATACAGTATTTCCGCGATGAGTATCTGACCCATATCAGGGATAAACGCTGCCCCGCCGGCGTCTGCCGGGCGTTGATTCGGTATGACGTCATTGCCGAAAAGTGTGACGGCTGCCTGGCCTGCATTGAGGCCTGTGCCGTTCACGCCATCACCGGCAAAAAAGGTGAGGTCCATGTTATCGATCAGGATAAATGCGACAAATGCGGCGCCTGTTATGCGGTCTGTACGCGGGACGCGATCGAGGTGACATAAGTGAGCAAAATGGTGCATATCACGATAAACGGGAAAGTGGTCTCAGCCAGCGAAGGCGAGATGCTCTTAGCCGTTATCAGGCGGGAAGGGATAGAAATCCCGGCCTTATGCCATCACGAAGCGGTGGAGCCGCTTGGCGCCTGCCGCCTGTGCACCGTCGAAATCACCAAGGAGGAATGGGACGGCTGGAGTAACTTCGTTACTTCTTGTCTCTACCCCGTCGAGAATGATCTGATTGTCAGCACCCATTCCCCCAAAGTGGTGCAACTGCGCCGGACGCTTGTCGACCTCCAGCTCGCCCGCTGTCCCAACTCCCCGGAAATCAGGCAACTGGCGGAAGAATATGGTATCACAAAGACAAGCTACGAAGAAATCCCCGACGGCGACAACTGCATCCTCTGCGGCCTGTGCACTCGTATTTGTGACCAGATGGGGTTTGCCGCCATCTCAACGATTGGGCGCGGCCACGGCAAGAAAGTCGCCCCGCCCCTCGACGAGGCTCCACCTGATTGTGTCGGTTGTCTCTCATGCGCTCTTAACTGCCCCACCAATGTCATTGAGTTCACGGATGCAGGCAATATCCGCACTATTTGGGACAAGCAGTTCGAACTCATTTCCTGCGCCAAATGCGGCAAGAAGACCATCACTAAAGAGTTCGCCAAAGCCCTCAGCGAGTCGAGAGAGATCCCCATGAGCTATTTCGAGATATGCGATGAGTGTCACCGCAAGGAGCTAGTGCAGACGATGGGGAGAATCGCCTTGTGGTCACGTGAGGTGGTGTCATGAATTCAATATTTGTCGTCATCCCCAACCTCTGCACCGGCTGTCGCACCTGTGAGCTGGCCTGCTCTTTTGCTCATCAGGTGGACGGTAAGCTGGGTCACAGTCGCATTATTGTCCTCGATAGCGGGATAAAGGATTTGTGGATTCCGGTGACATGTTTGCAGTGCGATGACCCCGCCTGCGTCAAGTCCTGCCTGGTCGATGCCCTCAGGCTGAACCCCGAAACGGGGGCGGTTGAGCTTAATCAGGAGAAATGCGTCAAGTGTATGGCCTGCATGGCCGCCTGTCCCTTCGGCTGCACCTTACTGGACAGCCAGCATAACATGATTGTCAAGTGTGACCTGTGCGGCGGCGATCCCGTCTGCGCTCACTTCTGCCCCACCAAGGCACTCACGTTCAAGCCGCTCGCCGCCAAGCAACTGAAGGTGAGTGCGTAAAGATTCCCCTTTTGCATCAGACCTGCAAAGCTTTATAAGAGGGATTTGTGTCCGCATGTTCGGCGGTATATCAAGCCGCCTCGTGTGAAAGAGATGCAAGCATTAACCCGGTTTGATGACCTCGAACCGGTTTAGCAAGTCTCTGTAGTGGGCATCAAGCGAGGACTTTGTCCAAACGGGACATCAACGCCGATTTGGGAACGGCACCGATAACCCGGTCAACCTCCTCACCATTTTTGAAGAATAGAAGCGACGGTATAGACATAATGCCGTACCGGCCGGCTGTTCCGTTGTTGGCATCCACATCCAGCCTGGCGACCTTCACCCTGTCGGCATATTCGCTGGCGATTTCCTCCAGTGCGGGCTCAACCATTTTGCACGGGCCACACCAGGTGGCCCAGAAATCAACAATAACCAGCTTCTCAGATTGAATCACTTCCGCTTCAAACGTATCATCAGTAACAGCGAATGGCTTGCTCATTTTATTCTCCAACCTTTGACCGTTAGTTTTGTTTTCATATAACAACTATCTGCTCTCCGGGTTCCGCGAAGGCCGCTCTTGGCGTTGCTGTCACCGTTTTGCCTGCGAGCCGCCCGGTCGTACGATAATTCCAATCCTATATACAAGCCAAGATAAACATAAGATTAGATTTTTCAACCCTTTGTGATCAGTTAGCAGCTGGTTTCCTTTTTCGACCTACATGTCACCGCCGGCGAACAAGCTGCACATGCTCAGGTGAACTTCTGGCAAAAACCCGAACCTGATCGGCAAAAGCCTCCAGACGGGTATCTTCACCGGAATCACGCAGCCCCTCGTAACTGATATTCAGCCATGGTACTCCACCCAGGTCCTCGGAGACTCTTTTCGACAGCGAGCTGACCACCGTGCCGGGCATGCAGTTAAACGGCATGGCGTTGACAATGCCCGAGGCTCCTTCCTGGGTCATTTCGATCGCCTTGCCCACCGACAGTATGGCTTCCCCCTTGAAATCGATCGGCAGGTAATTTGTGGCCAGTTTCATCATCTTCCCAACCGGGTAATCCTCCCTAAGGTCAATATGACGCTTGAAGTTTCTGGCAATTCTGTGCTCATATCTTTTCTGCATGAGCACCTGTATAGAGCTTTGGATGAACCCCTTAAGGTCGCGGTCTCGGAAAGCGTCCCGACGGAAATCCAGCGAGGTGTACATCGGCCACTCGCAGAAAGTGGCCAGCCAGACTTCCAGACCGAGCTTTTCAAGCTTTTCGATAAGGTAATTGTTGGAGAACCGGTTGTTGCGCAGAAAAATCTCTCCCACCACCCCCACCACCGGCCGACTCTCATTGCGTCTGCTGATCCTTGTGAAGGCTGCCGCCGCTTCGGCGGCCAGCGGCTCGAACGGCTCGTCTTGCACAATGGTGTGGCTCAATCTCTGGATGTAGTGCAGGTAAAGCTTCTCCGTCTCTCCACAGTTCACCTCGTACGGTCTGACTCGATGCAACAGCTT
>Ga0209986_10000318_pt1 | contig 45968 bp, 42 predicted proteins | sample BlataG_FD_183168 | JGI IMG/M metagenome (GOLD analysis project Ga0209986, IMG submission 183168) | Deep subsurface microbial communities from Black Sea to uncover new lineages of life (NeLLi) - Black_00105 metaG (SPAdes) (version 2) | ecosystem: Environmental > Aquatic > Marine > Oceanic >... | reverse complement strand
GGCCAGATTTTTGTAGCTGTACTCAGCTCGTTGACAGTAGGCAAACCGGGGATAACCAGCCCCAGTTCCACCGGGGCAGACCCAATCAGCTACGCAGTTAGTCGGCAGAGAATCATAATACCAACTGACGTTACCTTTCTCGGCAGTAGCCCCCGCCAGCTTATTTCCCCGGTTGTTGCGCAGTCCGCAATAGCTCCTCGCTCCGGGGGCGAGATGACACTCGTTAGCGCAGATGTGGCAGCTACGCCCCGGTTCAGCTTTGGGCGGCTTATGAGGTAGGTCAAATGGCTTTCTGGCTCTGTCGTGGGCTTTGTCTATAAGCGGTAGCACCTTGGCGAAGTCGCGTCGAATGCAATCCACACACAGACCCAGGGCTTGAGAAATAAGAGGTGACTCCCGGCCACAGTGTTGGCAATTGGTCATAGTTCATCCCTTAGATATGGATAGCCCTCGAATGGTGCTCCCAGGGCATCCCCCACTCCGGTGCCGGTTAGAGCAACTAAGAATTTTGCTCTCAAGACTTGCTCAATCATTTGAGGATCGCTAAAGAACTTCATAAGTATCTATTATAATACTTGTTGGTAAGTTCCCACTACACTGCGGAGGCATGACACATCATGGCTTAATGTGCAACCACGATGCTAAGGAACTGAAACAGCTGCGAGAGATAGTACCGGTTGCGACCAGCAAATAGTCATATGAACCGTGCTACAATGTTGACATTAAAAAGGAGTAGAAGCGACTTTGTTATCGGCTCCTCTTTAGCCTCTTTCGCATGTAAATGCGGTCTTCTATTGACTAGGGCTCTATCACGAGCTAAGATTCTTATGGAGGAAACTGTAAACATCAAACCCACTCTAAAAAGCACTCTGCAGCGCTGGAAGGAAAGCATAGTAGCCAAAGCTGGTGAATGGTTACCACAGAGTAATGTGGCTAGGGGCGTACGAAGCCCTCATCTCTGGGCAATCACCGCTCTAATGGCAGTTGGTGCGCTCTTTTACTACGCGGACCAGATCCCCTTGGTTGCCACGTCCCCGTTTAACCAGAGTTTTTTTGCCACCGTTCACGACCTGCATCGGACATTGTTTTTCATCCCTATAATTTACGCTGCCTTGGTATTCAGAGTCTGGGGAAGCCTAATCGCGTCATTCGCCTTCCTATGCGTGGTGTTGCCACGTGCTTTGCTATTCTCACCTTACCCTGACCCGCTACTCAGGCCACTTCTTTTTGTCGCTTTTGCCGCTTTCGTCAGCCTGTTGATAGCGACACAGCTTAATCGAGTTGACAGGGAAAGAAGGGCTCGTGACGAATTAGACGCTGTCTACAAGAAACTTAGCAAAGCTGATGAACGCTTAAGAGAAAGTCAGCAGCAACTAATCCAGGCTGATAAGCTGTCTTCTCTTGGTGAGATGGCAGCCTCCATTGCCCACGAGGTTAACAACCCTCTAGGTGGTGTCCTTGTCTATACCAAATTGTTGAGCAAAAAGATAGCCAACGATAATATCTCCAAGGAGACTACCCTTGACTACCTATTGAAAATGGACTCAGAACTTACCCGCAGCACCAAGTTAATTCGAAACCTCCTGGATTTCGCCCGGCAATCCCCACCAACCCTCAGAGAGATTAACCTCAATGATGTTATAAACCAAGCCTTTGACCTGGCTGCTCATTCGGCTGGGCTACAAAGTATTCAGGTGATAAAGGAGCTTAGCCCTTCCTTGCCCAAGCTTACGGCTGATTTTGACCAGCTTCAGCAGGTTTGCACCAACCTTATTTTGAATGCTATTCAGGCGATGCCTGAAGGGGGCAGGTTAACCCTCCGCACCTCAGCCGATAATGGCCAGCTCAAGATAGAGGTCCAGGACACTGGCTGCGGCATTTCTCCGGAGAATATGGGCAAACTGTTCACCCCCTTCTTCACCACCAAGGGGAAAGGAAAGGGGGTAGGCTTGGGTTTGGCTGTGGCCTATGGAATTATTCAGCGCCATCAGGGTAAAATAGAAGTTCAGAGTAAGGAGGGAGCGGGTACTACTTTTACCATAAATATACCCCTACATTATGAAGAAAAGGGCTAGGATTCTCGTTGTTGACGATGAGCCGATCGTTCGGGAGTCGATAAGAGACTGGCTTAAAGATGCTGGTTACCAGGTGGCAACGGCTGAGAGCGGTGAGGAAGCCCTGGAGATGATAGAGACACAGGACTTCAGCGTAGTGGTCTTGGATATAAGGTTACCTGGAAGAACCGGAATAAAGGTGTTGAAGGAGATAAAGGCACTGAAGCCGCAGATCAAATCTATCGTTATAACTGCCTATCCATCGGCGGAGATAGCAGACGAGGCAATGAAGCTGGGTGCTGTCGACTATCTAATTAAGCCGATTGCCCCTGATGAGCTGGAAAGACTTATCCGGGAGACCCTTGTTAAATGCGAAAGTGAAGAAAAAGGAGGCCGCAGAGATGCAAGAGAACTCGGTTCTGATTGTGGACGATGAGCCGATTGTCCGGGAGTCGATCCGGGACTGGCTCAAGGATGCGGGTTACCAGGTGGCAACCGCTGAGAGTGGTGAGGAAGCCCTGGAGATGATAGAGACACAGGACTTCAGCATTATGGTCTTAGATATAAGGTTGCCTGGGAAAACCGGGATTAGTGTGCTAAAGGAGGTAAAGGCACAGCGACCATGGATTAAGTCTATTATCATAACTGCCTACCCCTCAGCAGAGACAGTAGACGAGGCAACGAAGCTGGGTGCTGTCGATTATCTAATTAAGCCGGTTGCCCCTGATGACCTGGAAAGACTTGTCCAGGAGACCCTTGGCTTGGTAGGTCGAGAGCCGACGGTTACCACCAAGGTGGAAGTACGACCTAAACCTCCCGCTGTAGAAGTAATTGAGGTTAAGAAATCCTTCGTCATCGCCAAGGAGAGCCTCAAATCCATGGTGGAAAGCCTGACTAAAGAGATGGAGGTAGTCGGGGTCAAGTCCAAGCATGGCAAGTACGTTTACGATAGAATAGTCAGCTTTGACGAGCTCTGCCTCGACTTCGACGTTACCGTTATGCCGCCCACCAAATATCTCCTGCCGGCAAAGGAAACCCTGCTTAAGTTTAGTGTTGGCGGTGAGTCAAAGGTCGAGCCGGTAATCGAAGACCGCCCCAGAGCCATCATTGGTGTACACCCCTACGATATTAAGGCCATCGAGCTACTGGACGAAGCATTTATGACCACCAATCCCGACCCTAATTACAGCGCCAGACGGCAGAACACCGTCATCATTGGCGTCGACTGCCTCAATCCATCCCCCAATTCCTTTGCTCCCAGTATGGGCACTCGCCTGACCGAAACCGGCTTTGACCTGTTGCTGACGGATATCGGTGGGGACTACATGGTAATCGTAGGCTCAGAAAGGGGTGCTGACCTGCTGGCAAAGTATGCCCAAATAAGAGAACCTACTGGCGATGAGATAGCTAAACAGAAAATGGTGAGAGACGAGGCATTGACCAAGTATAAGCTTGCCCTCGATGTACCTAAGGAAAGGCTGCCCAAGCTGCTGGAAGACAGCTACGATGACCCGTATTGGGAATCGAGGAGTAAGACGTGCCTTAGTTGTGGCTCCTGCGTCATGGTGTGTCCCACCTGTTTTTGCTTCGATGTCCAGGACGAAGTATTACTGAACTTGAAGCAGGGAGAACGCTTCCGCCACTGGGATGGCTGCATGTTGGTTGACTTCGCCAGGGTAGCCACCGGCGAAAATTTCAGGCATGACAAAGCCAGCCGATTCCGGCATCGAGTGTACCGCAAAGGGAAATATATCCTTGAGAGATACGGCAGGATTGGCTGTGTCGGCTGTGGTCGTTGTGCCAATGCCTGCTTGGCAGAGATCGCCAGCCCGCTGGAGGCTTTCAACGCCATAGCCGAGTCGGCGAGGATTAAAGAAGAAGCCAGGCGCATAATCAGGGAAGTGAGGGCGGAGACTGAACTATATGTCCCTCGCCTGGCTGAACTGGTCAAGGTTGAGGAATTGACGCCAAGGGAGAAGGTCTTTGAGTTTAGGTTCAAAGACGGCAAAAGCCTGGGGAACCGGCCGGGGCAATTTGTCGAAGTCTCGGTCATGGGCATTGGCGAGGCACCTATCTCTATCTCGTCATCGCCAACCAGGGATGGAACTTTCCAGATGGCGATAAGAAATGTCGGCAATGTGACCAACGCCCTGCATTCCCTGGAAAAGCGAGCTATTGTCGGCATTCGTGGTCCGTTCGGCAACGGCTTCCCACTAGAGACTCTTGAAGGCAAGGATGTTCTGCTAATAGCTGGAGGCATCGGTCTCTTCCCCCTGCGCTCCCTGGTACAGTATATCCTCGACCGCAGGAGTTCTTTTGGTCGAGTCACCCTGCTCTTCGGGGCCAGGTCGCCGGCGGAGCGGGTGTTCCTAGATGAACTTACCGCCTGGAGTCAGAGTCCAGAGATTGAATTTCACGAGACGGTGGATAGAGGGGATGAGACTTGGCAGGGGAATGTGGGGGTAATTACTACCCTCATCCCTAAAGTCGATATTGATGCCTGGAAGACTATGGCAGTCGTGGTCGGCCCACCCATAATGTACCGATTTGTCATCGGGGAACTAAAGAAAAAAGGCATTCCCGATGAGAACATAATCATGTCGCTGGAGCGGAGGATGAAGTGCGGCGTGGGCAAGTGCGGGCATTGTCAAATCAACGGTGTCTATGTGTGCCAGGAGGGACCAGTATTTACCCTCGCCCAACTGAGAAATCTAAGGGAGGCAGTATAATGAAGCCTAAGGTAGCATTCTTTGATTTTACCAGCTGTGAAGGATGTCAATTAGACGCACTCAATCTTACCGGGGAGGAACTTATAGACCTGCTTAACGCAGTGGATATCGTCAACTTCAGGGAGGCTAAGACGGAGAGGGAAGATGACTATGATATTGCCTTTATTGAAGGGAGCATAACCCGAGAGTCGGAGATACCCCGGCTGCAAAAAATACGCGAGCAGGCCAAGGTTCTTGTCGCCCTGGGTGCCTGCGCCTGTATCGGGGGAATCAACTGCTTAAAGAACCACCTACCTATGGAAGAAGCGCTGCGGATAGTCTATGGGAAAGATGCCAAGTACTACGACACCTTTCCTGCCCGTCCTGTAGATGCGGTGGTACCGGTAGACTATCATGTAAGGGGCTGTCCCCCAGTCACCGCCGAGCTTCTCAAGGTAGTGAAGGCGCTGCTGTTGGGTAAGAAACCCGATATACCCAACTACCCTGTCTGTGTTGAGTGTAAGATGGCAGGCAACGTTTGCGTTTTCGAAAGAGGCATGACATGTCTCGGGCCAGTGGCTAGGGCTGGCTGCAGTGCTATATGTGTCACCGGCGGGCGGTACTGCTGGGGTTGCCGCGGACTGGTTGATGACCCTAACATTGACTCAGAGAAGGATATACTTAAGAAGTATGGCCTGACGGTAGAGCAGGTGGTCGAGAAGTTTAAGATCTACAATACATACGCCGAGGTGACAAAGTGAAACAGATAAATATCAACGTCCATCAGGTGACCCGCATAGAAGGCCACGGCAATATCGTGCTCAATGCCCGGGATGGCAAGATAGAGGAACTCAGATGGGAAGTTACTGAGTCGCCACGCCTGTTTGAAGCAATGCTCCGCGGTAGATATTACGAGGATGTCTCTCACATCGCCTCCCGAATCTGTGGCATCTGCTCTATTGCCCATTCTACGGCATCGATACAAGCTACCGAAGCCGCTTTTGGTATCCAACCCTCAGAGCAGACACTGCTTTTGCGCAAACTGCTCTACAATGCTGAAATCCTGGAGAGCCATATATTGCACGCCCTTTTCCTTGCCGCCCCGGACTTCCTGGGAGTGGGTAGTGTTTTCCCCTTGGTGGAAACACATAAGGATGTAGTGCTTATGGCGCTACGGTTAAAAAAGCTCGCCTACAACCTCGCTGAATTGGTGGCTGGGAGGAAGACCCATCCCCTCTCCTGTGTGGTTGGGGGCTTTGCCAAATTACCCGACCCCAGCGAACTCGAAGCCATCAGGGGCAGACTTGAGGATGCTCTGGTTGACCTTGATGCCACGGTAGAGCTATTTAAGACCTTGAGCATTCCTGATTTTGTTCGGCAGACGGAATATATTGCCCTCAAAGATCCTAAAGAGTACGCCTTTATTAGCGGCGAAATAGCCTCAACGGACGCTGGCATGACCCCGGTTACTAATTACCTTGAGGTAACCAATGAGTTCTGCGTCCCCCATTCCACGGCCAAGTACACCAGGAACAAGCGGGATTCTTACATGGTGGGGGCTCTAGCTCGCTTCAATATTAATCATGACCAGCTCTTACCTCGGGCACAAAGAGTAGCCAAAGAGCTTGGCTTGAGCGCTCCCTGCCATAATCCGTTTATGATAACCGTGGCACAAGTTGCCGAAACTGTCCACGCTATAGAGGATAGTATCAACCTAATTGACCAGATACTGGCCAGGGGACTAGAAGAGGAGAATAATCCAGTGAAGGTGGGGGCAGGGAGGGGTATCGGAGCCGTAGAAGCCCCGAGGGGCATTCTGTTTCATGATTATACCTATGATGAGAATGGAGTACTGACTGAGGCCAACTGCATCATTCCCACAAATCAGAACCACAACAACATCCAAAAGGATATGGAAGCCTTGGTGCCCCTAATACTGGGTGAATCTGAGGATAAGATCAGGCTCACTCTGGAGATGCTGGTCAGAGCCTATGACCCCTGTGTTTCCTGCTCAACACATGCCCTGAAGGTAACCTTCAAGTAACCGTATTGCGGCCGGGTTCCTAAGTCATGCCCATGGACAGCCTGTAGCCTAGGAGGCAGGCTGCTTACTGCCGTTATCGATAAGAAGACCCTCGGATAGTGGCTTGAAGAAGCGGTAGTGGACAAGATTGAGAAGGAGAAGCGGAAATAGTGCTAACAACAATGAGTTTACTCTTACTTTCCACAATTAAATTTCCTCGGCGCAAGTCAAACTGCGGTTATCAGCCAGAGCTTTAGCCAAGAAACTAGGTATCCAAACGCGTATCTCTCTTAGAGTCTGATGGGCACCATGACTGGTCGCTGACCTTTGTTTGACTTTCTCTCAGGCTATATATGCATCCACAATAATTCTGCCGGTATAGAGCCCACTTCTTGGCCAGCTCCATAGCTCGTTTGAAACCTTCCTGCTTCTTGAAATCTCTGACTAAAAACCTGTCCCCACCGATCTCCCTACCCACCTGATTAACCACATTTGCCGACTTACGAGGGCTTACCGTTAAAGTGGTGGTAAAGGCGTCCCACCCACAGTCCTCCAAATAGAGGTAGGTCTTTTTCAATCGGTGTCGGAAGCAAACCCCGCATCTCCTTCCTCCCTCAGGCTCACTTTCTAAGGAGCTGGTTTCGTCGAACCATTGTTCTGGTATGTAGGGGCCTATTTCCAAGGGAAAATTCAATTCTTTAGCTACTTTATGAGTAACTTCCAGCCTTCTCTGATATTCCTCTAGTGGGTGGATGTTTGGATTATAAAAAAAGCCGAGGACCTCGTGCCCTTCCAAGGTTAATCTGTCAACAACACCGGCAGCACAAACTCCGCAGCATATATGGAGGACTATCTTCACTACCAGCGCTCCAGGATGCTAACTACTTGGTTAAAGTCATTGAAGGAGGTGCAGCCAAGGTTTGTCTGCTTACAGTGAGCCAAAAGGTTACCAGTGGCAAAAATGTAGTGGCACTGTCTTGCCGGCAAGATATCTGAGGCGCCATTCCCCACATAGACTATCCGATAGCCTTCATTGAGGAATGAATTGACATAGGCTTCTTTGAAGTTAGCGTCTAAGTGACTTCCGTCAGGCCCGATATATTGAACCTTTATACCTTCGGGGTGGAAATAGGCCTTGGCAGCGAATACCTCTAGGTCTCCCACTCCGATTTCTTGCAAAATCTCCTCTATGTAGAAATCTAGACCATTACTTACGATGACAAGACGGAAGCCCTTGCTACGACAACAGGCCACCAGGTTATGAAACCCCGGCCGTATCTTCACTTTACCCTTGGTGACTTCCAGCAAGTTTTGCTTGTCGGCTTTAACCATGGCGAAAGCGTCGGTATTGAAGCGCCCAACGGATATCTTACCGTCTTGATACTTTCTGAATATTTGTCTCCAGTCTCCGTTGGCGAACGCATCCAGCATTATGAAGCTTACATCGTCCTCAGTAATGGTGCCATCGAAGTCACACTGAACTAAGGTTTTAGTTGTCCCGGTCAAGCCATCCTTACCTCCAAACATTAAACTTGCCAGTGCCGCTTAAAGTATCAGCACGGCATCAGCCATGTTAACCCTTATATGTGAAACCTCCTCCACTCATTTGGAGGGGTGAGCATAGTTGACCGTTACCTTCCTCACTCTCAATACTAGCATATCAGACCCTATCTGTCACGATGTAACCTGCTCTTAGTTCATACGGCAATTATTAACTCTTGCTTTCCGCATCTTATTCGCACAACAAAGTTGTAACACCAGGTAGGCCAATACCTTTTGAAATGGAAAGAGTATGTTTATAGTCAATCAGAAAATTATGGAGGGAAGTATTGACAAGGTTAAAAAGAATGTGGTATGATGGCGGGCGGTAGATGGTTGCCGTAAGTTACAAGAAGCCGAACATGAGTATCGCAGTCCTCGAGGTTATGCCTGTTGTCAAGGAGGGCAAAGGTGAAGAGTACCGTATCAGAAGCAATCAGCAGCGGTTTGGCATCCTTGGATGAAGTCCTGCAGGGGCTTCGCCTTGGTGATAATGTAGTCTGGCAGGTTGACTGTTTAGAGGACTACTCATATTTTGCTGAGTCGTTTGCCGAGCAAGTGATTGGTGATGGCTTTGATTGCGTTTACCTCAGGTTTGCCCCTCACCCCCCCATTATCAAATCCCGCCCCGGTCTTAGTACCATTCAAGTCGATCCGAGTCTGGGGTTCGACCATTTCAGTGGTGAAATACACCGGATAATTGAGGAGCGAGGCAGGAGGGCTTGTTATATATTTGACAACTTGTCGGCCTTGGTAAACGAATGGGCTACTGACGAATTACTGGCTAACTTTTTCCAAATAACCTGCCCTTACTTATTTGAGATTGATGCCATAGCCTACTTCGCCCTGACGCGTGGTCAGCACGGCCACAGCGCTGTTGCCAGGATACGCGATACTACACAGGTATTGGTTGACGTTTACCATGTGAACGAGAACGTTTATATCCACCCGTTGAAAGTCTGGGGCCGCTACTCTTCGCATATGTTTTTGCCACATCTAATTTCCGAAACGAACTGGACACCTGTTTTTCGGAGTGGGGATGCGGCGGCAGTATCGGCGACTGCCAGTAAATATCCCCTCACTGTGGGGGCTGGTTCGATTGCGCCCTGGGATAGCGTCTACCGCAAGCTGATGCAATGCCAAGCAGCCGCTATTAATTTACCGAATACGACACACGAAATCATGACCTTGAAGCAAGAGCTTTCCCGAATGATGGTTGGAAATCATGATAAGCTCAACAAACTGTCCGACCGCTACTTGACTTTGGATGACCTATTAGGTATCAGGAGCCGGCTTATTGGATCGGGGCGAATCGGCGGCAAGGCAGCCGGGATGGTGCTGGCGAGACGTATTCTAGCCGAAGACAGAGGAGAGATTGACTTTTCACAGGTATTGGAAGAACATGATTCGTTCTACATCGGCTCAGATGTTTTCTTCACCTTTCTGGTCAATAACGACCTGTTCCGACTCCGACTAAAACTCTCGAAAAACACAGCGCTCTCACCAGATGAATTTGCAGAAGTGGAGCAGCACTTTCTTAGTGGTGAGTTCCCCAAAGAGGTAGTAGAGCAGTTTCGTAATATGTTGGATTACTATGGGCAGGCGCCAATCATTGTTCGGTCCAGTAGCTTGCTCGAGGATAGCTTCACCAACACCTTTGCCGGAAAGTATCGTAGCGAGTTTTGTGCCAACCAAGGCAACCCTGACGACCGATTAGAAGCCTTCTTACGGGCAGTGAAGCTGGTTTATGCCAGTGCTTTGAATCCGGATGCGATGACGTATCGGCAAAAACGAGGTCTCAGTGAAGGGGATGAGCAGATGGCAATCTTGGTACAACGAGTCTCAGGGACGCCCTACAAAGAGTATTTCTTCCCTAGTCTCGCCGGTGTGGCGTTCTCACGAAACCTCTATGCCTGGACTGACCGTATCGACCCGACCAAGGGGATGATTCGGCTGGTATTTGGTTTAGGGACTCGCGCCGTTAATCGGGTTGGGAGTGATTACCCAAGAATGATCGCGATTAGCCACCCCGAACTCAGGCCAGAGCTTGGCACTGAAATAGCCAAGTATTCCCAGCGGAAGGTAGACCTCCTTGACCTCAAAGCAAATGAATTCTCGATTAAACCTCTTACCGAAGTGCTTGCCGGTGGTGACTATCCCAATCTCCGTTTATTGGTGTCATCAATGGCGGATGGTTATCCACATGATGCATTCTCTAATTCTCCAGAAGGGTCGGAAAGTAACCTTGTCCTGACATTCAACAACCTGATCAGGCGGACGGCTTTGGTCAGAATTATTGGAGAAATGCTAGCTAGGTTGGAAACCGCTTGGGGGCAAGCGATAAACATTGAATTCACTGCATGTATCGACTCCAAGGGAAGTGTCAGGGTCAATCTGCTGCAATGTCGGTCATTACGGCTACCAAGGACATCAGGTGCTGATATCAAAATTCCCAACAACCTATCTCGAGAGCGGACATTGTTCCGGGCTAGACGAACAATAAGCGCCGGAGTGGTTAGCAATATCCGCTATGTCATATACATCGACCCCACAAAGTATGCTGAGATTACGGAAATTGACACTAAGAAGTCACTCGGTCGTGTTATAGGGAGACTCAATGAATGTTTGCGCAGTAACGGGGGCAAAGTCATGGCGATGGGACCGGGGAGGTGGGGTAGCTGCAACATAAACCTTGGGGTAAATGTCAGCTACGCAGAAATAGACAACATGGCGGTTCTGGTTGAGATTGCTTGCGAGGAGGCTGGATGCGAACCCGAACTCTCGTACGGAACTCACTTTTTTCAGGACCTGGTAGAAGCGGAGATAGTCTATCTTCCTGTGTATCCAAATGACGATACGACTAATTTTAACGCTGAGTTTTTTAAAGAATCTCCAAATGTTTTACGGGATCTGTTGCCGGACTTCAGCAGTTTTGAGGATATAGTACGTGTAATCGATGTACCAGCAGTAGCTAAAGGGGCACATGCTCAGGTTATCGCTGACTGGCAAACCCAGAGCGCTGTTTGCTTTCTGGAATAGACCCATTAGGTGAAATATTGATATCCAAAACTAGAAAATACTTAGTTAAAAGGAAATCTTGGTAAGAATAAAAAGGTAAGGAGTACTAGAAATGAATCTGCAACAACCAAATGCAAATGATGCCACTAGGACCACCAACCGTTCCAAAAGTGTTGTCCCAATGAGTGGTATATGCAGCCGCTGCATTGACGGCTGCACGGGAAACTGTGAGGTATTCAAAGCAACCTTCCGCGGACGGGAGCTAATCTATCCCGGACCATTCGGCGACATCACTGCCGGAGGCGACAAGAACTATCCCGTTGATTACTCACATTTCAATATCCAGGGATATGCCATGGGGGCCAAAGGACTACCCGCCGGTGTCATCGGTAATCCTGATACCGCTACATTCCCAGCGGTAAATACCGAGACTGAATATGGCTGGGACATAAAAGTCAAGATGAAGGTTCCTATCTTTACCGGTGCTTTGGGTTCCACCGAGATAGCCCGCAAGAACTGGGAACATGTCGCCACTGGCGCTGCTATCAGCGGGATTACACTGGTCTGCGGCGAAAACGTCTGCGGTATCGACCCACTGCTTGAGCTTGATTCAGATGGTAAGGTTGCTTTGGCGCCAGATATGGACCGTCGCATCGAGACTTATCGACGCTATTACCAGGGGTATGGCGAACTCCTGGTCCAGATGAATGTGGAGGATACCAGATTAGGTGTTGCTGAATATGTCAGCAAGAAGCATGGTCTGGACACCATTGAACTAAAATGGGGTCAAGGTGCCAAATGTATCGGTGGTGAGATTAAGGTAAACAGTCTGGAACGGGCATTAGAACTCCAGAAGCGTGGCTACATTGTTACCCCTGACCCTTCAAATCCTATTACTCAAGCCGCCTTTAAGGGCGGCTCTATTAAGGAATTTGAACGCCACAGTCGCCTTGGTTTTATTGATGAAGAAGATTTTTACGCTGAAATCCAGCGTTTGAGAGACCTGGGATTTAGGCGCATCACTTTGAAAACTGGCGCCTATAGTCTGCGTGAGCTGGCGATGGCTATCAAATGGGGCTCAAAGGCCAAAATCGACCTGCTCACGATAGATGGCGCCCCCGGTGGAACCGGCATGAGCCCGTGGCGGATGATGGAAGAATGGGGTATGCCCAGCCTCTATCTGCACGCGGCGGCTTATGAGTTTTGCCAGAAGCTGGCTGATGAGGGCGAGCGGGTCCCTGATATCGCCTTTGCCGGTGGATTCAGTAGCGAAGACGGTGTATTCAAGGCACTTGCCCTTGGCGCTCCCTTCACCAAAGCCGTCTGCATGGGACGGGCCTTGATGATCCCAGGTATGGTGGGCAAGAACATCCAACAATGGCTCAAAGATGGCAAGTTGCCCCATACCGTCAGCCAATTCGGCTCAACTCCAGAAGAGATCTTCGTCTGTTACGAGGATGTCAAGAATGTAGTAGGTGCCGATGAAATGAAGAATATGCCGCTGGGTGCTGTAGGTATCTACAGCTACACTGAGAAGATTAAGGTAGGGTTACAGCAGTTGATGGCGGGTGCCAGATGCTTTAGTGTGCCTGCCATTAGCCGCCGTGAGCTAATGTCCCTGACCGAGGAATGTGCCAAAGTCACCGGAATACCCTATTTAATGGATGCCTACCAGGAAGAGGCAATGGCGGTTCTAGAAGGACGTTCAACGTCAGCGAAAATAGGGCAACTTGTGCGGTTGAAGTGATGAGCAATTCTATGGCTTGATGACCTTATTTAGTTTTGACTGTGGAGGTGATATAATGGCTGCAGTTCAGCTCAGAGAGTTGAGAGACGTTCACATGGTACAAGGCACCAGCTCTGACACAGAAAGGAAGATAACATCTATTCTCAAGGTCTTGAGCGAATCCTCAGAACCGCTGGGGTCAATTACAATTGCTCGGGAACTTGAGCGTTACGGGATTTTCTTGAGTGAGAGAGCGGTTAGATATCACCTGAGGATAACCGATGAGAGGGGTTATACCCAGCCACTGGGTCGTGACGGTAGAATGCTCACCCCCCAAGGACTTGAGGAACTCAGGATGGCACTGGCGCCAGAACAAGTAGGTTACATAGTTGAGAAGCTGGAGCTGTTAGCCTTCCACACCACCTTCGACCCCCAAAAACGAACTGGTCAGGTACCCATAAATACTTCGCTCATCGACATAGATAAGTTCCAGAAAGTGAAGGCAGCAATGGGAGAAGTATTTAAGGCTGGAACTTGTGTCAGCGAGCTAGTGGCTACGGCGTCTGAAGGGGAGAAACTTGGTTCCGTGGTTATCCCAAGCGGCAAAATTGGCTTGGCTACGGTTTGTAGCGTGGTTATCAATGGCGTACTGCTTAAGGCTGGTATTCCCATCGAATCTAGATTCGGCGGTGTGCTTGAAATCAGAGATTCAAAACCAAAGCGTTTCGTCGCCATAATTAATTACGGAGGTACATCCCTTGATCCCTCGGAGCAATACATTCGTGCCCGGATGACCAGTATAAGGGAGGCCGTTAGGACCGGTACCGGCAAGATACTAGCCAATTTCCGTGAAATACCAGCCCCCTCTAGAGCAATTGTAGACGAGAAATTAGCAATGCTCAGGGAGGTCGGCATCCGTGGGGTTTATGCCTTGGGTAATACCAGCGAGCCAATTTGCCAGATTTCAGTGGGTCTTAACCGAGTTGGCATGGTACTACTCGGCGGGCTGAATCCGGTAGCAGCCGCAGTTGAGGCAGGGATTGAGGTTGAAAACATAGCCGAAAGTGGGCTGATTGACTTTCAGCAGTTGTTCAGCTTCTGGCAGCTCTAAGATAAAGTTGCCGAGTATCAGAACCTAGTCAAATTTGAGGAGCTGTTAAGATGAAAGAGATAAGAATTATACCATGCCTTGATGTCAAGGGGGGAAGGGTGGTGAAGGGAATAAAGTTTGGTCATCTTAAGGATGCCCGTGACCCGGTGGAAGCCGCCGAAGCCTACTGTCGGGAGGGAGCCGATGAGCTTGTCTTCCTGGACATCTTCGCTACTGTGGAGAATAGAAGGACAACACTGGAATGGGTCAAAAAGGTCTGCGATGTGGTTACCATCCCCTTCGCCGTAGGCGGTGGCATCAGAAGTATTGATGACATGAAGACTTTACTTGACCTTGGTGTCGACAAAGTGTCCATAAACACAGCGGCGGTTAGGAATCCTGAATTGGTAAGAGAAGCCGCTGAAGAGTTTGGCAAAGAAAAGCTCGTGGTGGCTATTGATGGCAGGAAGAATCCAGCAGATAGTGGCCTTCCGCGACTGGAAGTAGTGATTAAGAGCGGCAACGAGTCCACGGGGCTAGCCATAGTTGATTGGGCAAAAAAAGTTGAGGAGTTGGGCGCTGGGGAGATCTTGCTCACGAGCAAAGATGCTGATGGAACCAGGGAAGGGTATGATTTGGAAATGACAAGGGCAGTTACTGAAGCAGTTAGTATTCCAGTTACTGCTTCAGGCGGGGCTGGTAAACTAGAGCATCTCTATGAAGCGGTAACGGTAGGTCGAGCCGCAGCCGTGTTAGCCGCTTCCATCTTCCACTTCAAGGAAATATCAATAGCCCAAGCCAAAATGTACCTCAAGGAGAGGGGAATACCTGTCAAAGACTAATTCCAGTGCCGTCCATGTCGCTACTACACGGGATAGAAGGACCATCTGGAACGAGTTAAACGAGGAGTGAAAAGAATTGGCAAAGATTAACCCATTTGAGGTTGTACAAAAACAGCTAGACAGGTGCGCCGAGATTCTCAATTTAGACCCTGAAGTAACCGCAATCCTTAAGACTCCCATGCGAGAACTCCATGTATCGTTTCCAGTCCGCATGGATGATGGCTCTGTCAAAGTATTCCAGGGATTTAGAGTCCAATATAACGATGCCAGGGGCATTACCAAGGGGGGCATTCGATTCCATCCTGATGAAACGATTGACACTGTTCGGGCACTGGCTGCCTGGATGACCTGGAAGTGCGCTTTACTTGATTTACCTTTAGGTGGAGCCAAAGGCGGTATCGTTTGCAATCCAAAGGAAATGTCTGCGGGCGAATTGGAGCGTGTAAGCAGAGCATACGTGCGCGCCGTATTCCAGTTCATCGGTCCTGAAAGAGATGTGCCGGCTCCTGATGTCTATACTAACCCACAAATTATGGCCTGGATGATGGACGAGTATTCAGCCATTGCCGGAAAACCTCAATTTGGCGTTATTACTGGCAAGCCAGTGTCTATTGGCGGTTCCCAAGGACGGGGTGATGCTACGGCTCGCGGTGGGATGTACACTATCCGTGAAGCTGCTAACTCGATTGGAATAGACTTAAGCAAAGCTACAGTTGCCGTACAGGGTTACGGGAATGCCGGCTATCATGCGGCGCGGTTATGTAGCGAGCTCTTCGGCGCCAAGATAGTAGCTTTATGTGATAGTAAAGGTGCTGTATGCTGTAAAGTAGGAGAAGTAGGGATTGACCCGCAGGTGGCCTATGAATGTAAGGTGGAAACCACCTCGGTGTGCAATTTGCCCGGTATGGAACATATTTCTGATGAAGAACTTCTGGAACTTGACGTTGATATACTTATCCCGGCTGCCCTAGAAAACGTTATCACCGACAAGAATGCTCCCAATATCAAAGCCAAGATTATTGCCGAATTAGCTAATGGCCCCACTACACCGGAAGCTGATGATATTCTATACAATAGTGGTGTTCACGTGATACCTGATTTCTTATGCAATGCCGGCGGTGTAACCGTTTCATATTTTGAGATGGTTCAGAACTTTTACATGTACTCTTGGGATGAAGCCGAAGTCCGCGAACGCCTAGATAAAAAAATGACGGCGGCGTATCATTCGGTACTAAACACCAGCCGGGAATATAAGATAAATATGCGACAGGCAGCATACGTGCGGGCTGTTGAACGTGTGGTGGAAGCGATGAAACTCCGTGGCTGGGTTTAGTCTGTCATCATGGTCTATCCATCCGAGGTTGACAAGATTCTACGTATCACGTCTAGGCTCCCATCGTTGCCACAGATTATTCTCCTCAGATAATCAGCATCGCATCGCCGAAGCTGTAGAAGCGATATTGCTCAGCTATGGCTTCCTGGTAGGCTTGATTAATAAGTTCTTTACCGGCAAAGGCAGTAACCAGCATCAGCAGGGTTGACCTGGGCAAGTGAAAATTGGTGATAACGGCATCAACCATCCGAAACTGGTACCCGGGCACAATGAACAGGTTTACCCAGCCTTCAAACGGCGGTATGTCAAGCGAGCTATTGGCTTGAGCTACAGCCTCGACTAGCCTTACTGCGGTCGTGCCGACACATATAATTCGTCGCCCCTCTACCTTGGCTCGGGATAACTCGTTGGCTACTTCCTGACTCAGTCTCCCATATTCTTGGTGTATACGATGCTCAAGCGGGTCATCCTCCCGAACCGGTCGGAAGGTATCAAGCCCTACATGCAGGGTAACAAACAGGCAGTTAATTCCCTTGCTTTTTATCTTATCCATTAGCTCCGGGGTAAAGTGCAGTCCAGCCGTAGGCGCGGCGATACTGCCAGGCATATTAGCATAAACTGTCTGGTACCGTTCTGGGTCAGGCAACGGAACGTGGCCGTGAAATCCTGCCTCTCACCACTCACCGAATCGCTGATTATCTCAATCTTGGTGCCAATCTTAACACGATTACTGGGTCTGACCAATGTCTCCCAGACGTTTGGACTAAGCCGGCGCAGTAGCAGAATCTCCAGACCACCCCCACTATTAACCTTCCTGCCACTGAGACGGGCGGGGATAACCCGGCTGTCATTAAATACCAGAACATCCCCGGCCTGCAGATAATCAACTATTTGGCAGAACCGGCGGTGCTTTAGCCAACTATCACTGCGGCTTAACACCATAAGTCGTGCCTGGTCTCTGGGTTCAATCGGGGTTTGGGCAATAAGCTTTGGCGGCAGGGAATAGTCAAAATCGCTAGTTTTCATAGATGCTCATCAGTTATCTCAGCCTATGGAAGCGCAAGGTTGTTACTACCGCAGCTATTCTACCGTCTAGAGACGAATTAATGCAATATTGCACCATATAGCGAAGTGTTGTTTAATATGTTACTAAACCTGGACAATGATTCGCCTGTTGACCATATCCGGCTAACGGAAGGTGTCATGATATGACATATAGAGCTGACATTACTATCATTGGGTCTGGGGTAATTGGGTTAGCAGTAGCGGCACAAGTGGCGAGCCAAGATAGGGAAGTCTATGTGCTGGAAAAGAATGAAACCTTTGGCTTGGAAACAAGCAGCCGGCAGAGCGGGGTTATTCACTCCGGCATCTATTATCCTGAGGGGTCGCTTAAGGCAAAAATGTGCGTCGCCGGAAATCGTATCCTTTATCAACTCTGTGAAGAGTATGGCATAGGTTATAGGAGACTGGGAAAGCTGATAGTGGCCACCAGCGATGAAGAAACTGGGGAATTACAGACACTGCTGGCGAGAGGCCGAAGAAATGGCGTAGAAGACCTGAGGATACTGTCTCGGCGAGAGATGAAGGAGCTAGAGCCAAATGTAGAAGGAGTTGCCGCTATTCTGTCCCCATCAACCGGCATTATTGACTCGCACGCACTGATGAGATACTTCATTGCCCGAGCAAGGGACAAGGGAGCCCAAATAGCCTATCGGGCAAAAGTTGTAGCCATAGAAAAAGTGGCTGATGGGTACAAGGTCACTGTAGGCGAAGGCACAGAAGAATTTTCCTTTACAACAAGAATTGTAGTAAATTGTGCCGGTCTCTACTCCGATAAAGTGGCTGAGCTGACGGGCATAGATATAGCCAAAGAGGGGTACAAATTACACTACTGCAAAGGGGAGTACTTCAGCGTAGGTGGTGGCAAGAACAGGCTGGTCAGCAGGCTGATATTTCCGTTGCCACCGCCCAAAGGGACTAGCTTGGGCATCCATGTCACCCTTGACCTCGAAGGAAGGATGAGATTAGGTCCCAGTATCCAGTATGTAGACAGCATAGATTATGCCGTTGACAATCAGCACCAACAGCTCTTTTATGATTCGGTAACAAGGTTCTTACCGTTCATAGACTACGATGACCTAGAACCCGAAATGGCTGGTATCAGGCCAAAGCTTCAGGAGCCTGGGGAAGACATCAAGGACTTTGTGATTAGGGACGAAGGCGATAAGGGCTTACCCGGATTTATCAATCTTATCGGGATTGAGTCCCCCGGTCTGACAGCCTCGGCAGCCATAGCTAAATATGTGAGTGGCTTGATTGAAGAGGTGTTGGCAAGGTGATAAAAAGACCACCTGGCAAAAGATAGGTAGGGAAACCACACATTGCCATGTTTTGTTACCGTCACTTCATGACTTATCCTGACCTCATATCCTTTAATAGATGCCATCCGCCTTGCTTCTAAGTGGCAATGAGCCTAAAATACTAGTACAGTGTGAAGTAATTTGTGTCCAGAATAATTGTAACACGCTGAGGCCACGCCCCAAATGGGCAAAATGACAACTACTAGCTAATACTAACCTTAAGGAGAGACATGACTGATTACATCGTTAGAGTGGAAAACCTGGTCAAAAGATTCGGTGAACTGGTCGCGGTCGATGGCATCAGTTTCAGTGTGGCACGAGGCGAAATCTTTGGTCTTTTGGGCCCGAATGGGGCAGGAAAGACTACTACTATCAACATGCTGTGCACCCTGACTAAACCAACGTCAGGGCGAGCTATCATCGCTGGCTTCGATGTCGTGCGCGAGCAAAGCCAAGTACGTCAGTCGATTGGGCTAGTTTTTCAGGACCCCAGTCTTGACGAGCGGCTGAGTGGGTTACAGAACCTGCGCTTTCACGGCTTGGTGTATAACCTGCCCGCCTCAGTTCGTGAGCCGAGGATTAAGGAGGTACTGACAATGGTTGAGCTCTGGGACAGACGCAACAGCCAGGTGCGTACCTATTCTGGCGGCATGAAACGCCGCCTGGAGCTAGCCAGAGGCTTGTTGCACTGCCCCAAGGTTCTATTCTTGGATGAGCCAACGCTAGGGCTAGACCCCCAAACGCGCAACCGCATATGGGAATACATACTTGAGCTGCGGCAGCGTGAAGACACTACTATCTTCTTAACTACTCACTATATGGATGAGTCCGAGAACGCAGATCGAATTGCTATCATTGACCACGGAAAGCTGGTTGCTATGGATACTCCAGAAGGGCTCAAGAAGCTGGTAGGTAAGGATATTATCTCGGTGAAAACGGATGATGACAATAGAGCTGCCGACGAGATCAGGTCTCGCTATCGAATCGAGACTAGACGTGATAGTGATGGGCTCACCTTTGAGGTAGCCAGTGGAGAAGAGTTCCTGCCCACCTTCATCAAAGAATTTGGCACCAAGATACTGAGCGTCAGCCTACGCCGTCCCAGCTTAGACGATGTCTTTCTCAAGCTCACCGGGCGGGAAATACGACAAGAAGAAGTTAGTAATGCGTTCAAGGCAATGGTCCGACAGCACGGTCGCCGCACGCGGCGCTAGGAGGCAACGATGAATAATCTACGTGGAGTGTACACTATCTGGTACCGGGACATGCTTCGTTTCTGGCATGACAAGATGCGCATGGTTGGGTCAGTGACCTTTCCCCTCCTGTTTCTGTTCGTGTTCGGTAGCGGACTCAGCGCTAGGATGGGTTTTCTCGGCCCTGGCATCGATTTCACTCAGTTCATGTTCCCCGGCATCATTGGCATGACAGTTCTTATGAGCTCGTTTATGGCCGGGGTGTCGGTAGTCTGGGATCGGGAGTTCGGCTTCCTCAAGGAAGTGCTGGTAGCACCAATCAGCCGCGCCTCAGTGGCGGTGGGCAAGACACTGGGCGCGGCAACAGTGGCACTGCTCCAAGGGATTATCATACTGTTGTTCGCACCCCTGATTGGCGTCTCCCTTTCGGCATGGACAGTGCTCGCCCTGTTACCACTGATGTTCTTGCTTTCGGCTTCCATGGGCTCCCTGGGCATCCTATTGGCCACACGTATCAGATCCATGGAGGCATTTCAGGCAGTAATGCAAATGTTGATGTTCCCCATGGTGTTCTTGTCCGGGGTCTTCTTCCCACTGCAAGGGCTGCCGGCATGGATGAACATCTTGGTAAAGATCAACCCGGCCACTTACGGCATCGCCCCAATCCGCCAGGTAATGCTGGGAGCATTACCGGACTCGCCCTTCGCCATCAACCTGCTGGGGCACACCATGTCACTGTGGGATAATGTTACGGTGCTGGCAGCGTTTGGGATAGTAATGATCCTTCTGGCTATGTGGTCTTTCAGCAGTCAGGAGTAGTTTTTCAATACGGCATTTTGGCTGAGGTCTCGCGGCAACCGTAGGGTTGTCATGCTGCAGCGGGACGAAGCCTATCATGCAAACTGGTTTCACCAGTTTTGCCACTGAACATTCTGGCTTATCGTTCAACGTAGTTCCCCGTACTGTTGATATGAACCATGAGGTGACTAGTGTTTGGCCGGGCTGAAATGAGCCATATAATTGTGAGCCTGCCCTCAGGCTATGGGTTCAAAGCGTGCCTGGAAGAAACGCAGGTATTTAGGCTCGTACACCATCTTCAGCCCCCGCGTCTGCTGGCGGGCGTCGTATACCGCCTTAACCGATTCGGCGGCCACGTCCATGTGCGCCTGGGTATAGACCCGACGAGGGATTGCCAATCGTGTCAACTCCAGGGCTGGATAGCGGTGGTCGCCAGTCTTGGGGTCTCGCCCAGCGCTGACAATGCCCCGTTCCATACTCCGAATGCCTGAATCTAGGTAAAGTTCGGTAGCCAGGGTTTGAGCCGGGAAATTATCTTGGGATATGTGAGAGTATATCCTTTTGGCGTCAAGGAAGACAGCGTGGCCGCCTACCGGCTGCACGATTGGGATACCCCAATCGGTCAGCAGGCCGCCCAAGTAGCGAACCTGTTCAACACGGGAGCGTACGTGATCATCGTTCACCGATTCGGTGATGCCGATGGCCAAGGCTTCCATGTCACGTCCCGCCATCCCGCCATACGTGTGGAGCCCCTCGTAGACCACGACCATGTTGCGGAGCGTGTCGAAAAGGTCGCTGTCGTTAACCGCCAGCCAGCCACCGATGTTGACCAAATGGTCCTTCTTGGCACTCATCCAGGCACCGTCGGTGAAACTGCAGAATTCCTTAACAATGGCGGCAATAGACTTGTCGTCATACCCTTTTTCACGTTCCTGGATGAAGAAAGCGTTCTCAACCATGCGGGTGGCATCCAGGTAGATACGAATGCCGTAGCCGTCACATAGCTCACGCAGTGCCCGTACGTTAGCCATACTCACCGGCTGGCCTCCCGCCATGTTTACTGTTCCCGCCAAGCTGACGTAGGGGATATTGTTGGCACCTACCCGCTTGATTAGTGTCTCTAACTTATCCAGGTCTACATTGCCCTTGAATGGATGTAAGTTGGCCGGGTCATGGGCTTCGTCAATGATCACGTCCACAAAAGTGCCGCCAGCCAATTCCTGGTGCAGGCGGGTGGTGGTGAAGTACATGTTGCCCGGTACGTAGTGGCCGGGCTTGATTGTTGCTTGACTTAGCAGGTGCTCAGCACCACGGCCCTGATGAGTCGGCACCATGTAGCGGTAGCCGTAGTAATTCCGGACGGCAGTTTCCAGATGGTAGAAGTTTCGGCTGCCGGCGTAAGCCTCGTCACCCAACATTATGCCGGCCCACTGTCGGTCGCTCATAGCGCTTGTGCCACTGTCGGTAAGCAGATCGATGTATACATCCTCAGAGCGTAACAGAAAGGTGTTATACCCGGCTTCTTCTATAGCCTTTTGCCGGCTCCTCACGGCTGGTCATTCTGATTGGCTCTACCATCTTGATTTTCCACGGTTCCGCCCAGGAACGGCGGCCAAATTGTTGCCCCATGGTCTTGAATTTTGGATTGCTCATCTTTATCCTCCATAAACTGACAAACAAAAGGAGATGTGAATGCCAATATCATTTTAGCTGACACTGGTGAAAATGTCGATGCCAGAGGAGATAGCTAATTAGCTGGCTATGGCTTGCACAGATATGCTCATTATCGTATGATGCAACCGGCAGCAAGGTTGATTCGAGTTTGCCTTTACCAATATGGCTATGACTGAAGAACAGGCTGAAGTCAAACGACAGACCAAGCGAATTCTAAACAGGTTCAGTAGCAAAAGAGGGAATCTTGTGCCCATCCTGCAAAAGGTTCAGGGGAAGCTTGGCTATCTTCCCCGGGAAGCTATGCTGGAGATTGCCGAATTTCTTGGTATCCCGGCCATTGATGTCTATAGCGTGGTCACCTTTTACAATCAATTCCGGCTTAATCCTCCGGGGAAGCACTCATTAAGGGTATGTTTGGGCACAGCCTGCCATATGAAGGGTGGTTACATCACACTGGATGCCTGGAAGAGAAGGTTAGGTATTGAGCGGGGACAGACTACCCCTGACCGTGAGTTTGACCTGGATATCGTCGCCTGCGTTGGCTGCTGCGTTATGGCGCCGGTAACTGTGGTCGATGATAAGCCGCAGGGTAAAGTTGAACCGACCAAAGTAGATGGAATCCTGCTCTCGTTTAAGCTGGAAAAGGAGAGGCAGGGTGGGGAAAGCCAGTGAAAACAACCGGGCTTCAGAGTGTGGTGTCAACTTTTGGGGAGGTAAAGAGTCGCGCCGAATCCCAGTGGCAAGAGCTCCGTAATAGTGGCAAGCCAGTAATTATGGTCGGTGCCGGCACTTGTGGTCGAGCAGCCGGAGCTCTGGAAGTACTCAGGGCGATAAAAGATGAACTTAAGAAGCAGAAGCTGGACTGCTCTGTAGTAGAGGTCGGCTGCATGGGGCACTGCTATGCCGAACCACTAGTTATTATAAGCAAGCCAGGGTATCCTTCTATCGGCTACGGGCATGTCAATCCAGTGATAGCTGAGAGGCTAATCAGGGAATTTATCCTCGGCGATAACCTTTGTCTTGAATTCGTCCTTGGTGCTCTGGAACAAAATGACCTTATTCCTAGCCTCTCCGATTTCCCTCGAGCCAGGTTTGACAAAAAGGTTATACTGAAAAACTGCGGTCACATTGACCCGGAACAGATAAATCATTACATTGCTAACGGTGGCTATGCGGCTCTGGTAAAAGCACTGCAGATGCCACCAGAGGCGATTATAAGTGAGGTTGGAAGGTCGGGGTTAAGGGGTAGGGGTGGTGCCGGTTTTCCCACCGGGCAGAAGTGGGAAAACTGCCGCAGCGCACTTGGTAGACCCAAATATGTAATTTGTAACGGAGATGAGGGTGACCCTGGTGCATTTATGGATCGGGCTATCCTGGAGAGTGACCCGCACTCGGTCTTGGAGGGGATGATAATTGCTGGCTATGCCATCGGCGCTCGATACGGCTATATCTATGTTCGTGCCGAGTATCCCCTAGCTGTGCATCGAGTGCAGGTTGCTCTTCGCCAAGCCAGGAAACTGAGTTTGCTGGGTAGGAATATTCTCGGCAGCGATTTCAGCTTTGACATCAGGCTGTTTCAGGGCTCGGGGGCGTTTGTCTGTGGTGAAGAGACCGCCCTTATCGCCTCGCTGGAGGGAGAACCGGGCACCCCACATCACCGTCCGCCTTACCCAGCAACTAATGGTCTATATGGGAAGCCAACCCTGGTCAACAACGTGAAGACCCTGGCCTACATACGCCACATAATTGAGAATGGGGCTGGGTGGTTTGCCAGTACCGGCATGGAGAGGAGTAAAGGGACGGCCGTTTTTGCTTTGGCGGGTAAGGTAGTTAATACCGGGCTGGCCGAGGTGCCCATGGGTACCACCCTGCGCCAGGTCGTTTTTGATGTTGGCAGTGGGATGCAGAAGGGCAAGCGATTCAAGGCAGTGCAAATAGGAGGACCCTCCGGTGGTTGCCTCCCTGAATCGGCTCTCGATTTGCCTATTGACTTTGACTCCCTTAGCCATGCTGGAGCCATGATGGGCTCAGGGGGAATGATAGTGCTCGATGAGGACGACTGCATGGTGGAGATAGCTCGCTACTTTCTTGAGTTCACCCAGAGAGAGTCCTGTGGCAAGTGTACCTTCTGCCGTCTCGGGACGAAACAGATGCTAGAGGTCCTGGATGAAATTACCAAAGGTAAGGGGAGAATTGAAGATATTGATATGCTTGGCCAGCTAGCCGAGGACATAAAGGCAGGGTCTCTCTGTGGTCTGGGAAAGACGGCACCCAATCCGGTATTGAGCACCCTGCGTCACTTCAGGGATGAATATGAGGCGCATATCAAGGAGGGGCGGTGTCCGGCGCTGATGTGCCGGGACCTCATTGCCTATTATATTATCCCGGAGAAGTGCGAACGCTCCTGTGATGCCTGTGTTGGCACTTGCACCACGGAGGCAATATCCACTAATAAGAAGCGGATAAAGGTCATTGATCAGGAGAAGTGTGTCAAGTGCGGCACCTGTCTTACTTCTTGCCCCCCTCAGTATCAGGCAGTTGTGAGAGTATCGCCGCCGAGTGAGGTGCCAGCTTCAAAGTAGGCAGATGAAGACCGTATCTTTAACTATTGATGGCAGGAAAATAAGAGCCCCTGAGGGTGAGAATCTCCTTTGGGTAGCGCTGGACAATGGTGTCTACATTCCCAACCTGTGTGCCCTTCGGGATAAACCAGAGCCGGCAGCGTCGTGTCGTTTGTGCTTCGTTGAGGTGGCAGGGAAAAAGCAGCCGGTTACTGCCTGCACCGAGACAGTAGAACAAGGCATGGTAGTAAACACTAGAGGGCCCGGTGCTTTGAGGCTGGCGCGTACCGCTACTGAACTACTTCTATCCAGCCTTCCGGTAGACTGTGCCCACTGCCCCAGCCACGGCTTCTGTGAGCTTCAAAAAATAGCTGCCCACCTGGGCATTAAGCTGAAAACGAAGCGTTTCCGGAAAATTCTCCGGGGACTTCCTGTTGATTACAGTAGCCCCCTGTTTATCTACGACCCGAATAAGTGTGTTCTCTGTGGACGGTGTGTTTGGGTATGTCGGGAGCGTCTGGGTATAGGTGCCCTCGGTTTTGCCCGCCGTGGTTTCGAGAGGCTGGTCACCACTTTTGGTGGTGAGCCGATTGGTGAATCCAAGTGCCGAGATTGTGCTGACTGTGTGATTGCCTGCCCCACCGGCGCTCTGGTTTTTAAGGATAAGCAGGAGAGCAAAAGTCTTTAGAAAAGTGAAACGGGGGTGAGATAATGAAAGCTTTGATCTTGGCTGGTGGCAAGGGAACAAGGCTCAGACCTCTCACCTATACCATGGCCAAGCACCTGCTGCCGGTGGCCAACAAGCCGATTTTGTTTTACGTGCTGGAGCAGATGAGAGAAGCTGGCATTACCGATATCGGGGTTATCGTATCTCCGGAGACTGGCTCTTCAATAGAGGAAGCGTTAGCCAATGGCTCGAAGTGGGGGGTGAAAATCACCTACATCGTTCAGCCTGAGCCCGGAGGGTTAGCCCATGCCGTCAAAACTGCCCGGGATTTTCTTAGTGATTCCCCCTTCCTGCTGTTCCTCGGCGATAACCTTATCCAGGGGGGTGTCAGAGACTTTGTTGATCAGTTCCATGCCTCTACGCCGGATGCTCTCATCCTCCTCAAGGAGGTGCCTGACCCCAGAGCCTTTGGCGTTGCTGAGCTCGATGCTTCGGGGAAGGTAGTGCATCTTACCGAGAAGCCGGCAGAACCAAAGAGTAACCTGGCTCTGGTTGGGGTTTATCTCTTCACCCCGGAGATACACAAAGCCATAGCTCAGATAGAGCCATCACCGCGGGGTGAGCTTGAGATAACCGACGCCATTCAGAAGCTTTTGGATGTGGGAAAGGAAATCAGGAGCCACATCCTTCGAGGGTGGTGGTTTGATAACGGGACGAAGGACGACCTTCTCCAAGCTAATCGCGTTGTTCTTGATGAATCCTTGAAGCATGACATTAAAGGTGATGTGGATTCACAGAGCCAGATAGCTGACAGGGTTGAAATCGGAAAAGGGGCGAAGGTGGAAAACAGCGTTATTCGGGGGCCAGTCTCCATCGCCGAGGATTGTCGGATTAAAAACTCATTCATCGGGTCATTCACCAGCATCGGAGCCGGCACTGTAATCGAGGATTCGTCTGTAGAATATTCGGTCATACTGGAGAATTGCCATATCCTGAGAATCGGGCGTCTGGCCGATAGTCTTATTGGCCGGAAAGTCAGTGTAGTTATGCAGGAACAGGACCTCAACATGACAAGGCTTTTTGTTGGCGATGATGCCAGGGTAGAGTTATAGAGTGACCGGTTGCTAGACAAGGACATGTAATTCCATGTGACGAGCTTTTGTTCCCTCTTTGCTTTGAGCTATTCAGAGAATCCTACCTTAACATTTCCATGCTCAGAGTGTATACTTAGAGTAGGTAAGACTTCACTTTGCCTATGGGATGACGAAGGGAGGTAGAATAGCATGCAAAGATTAGTAATCGTTTCAAATAGGCTACCGCTCAGTGTCGAGAAAAGTAAGAGGGGGCTCCGCTTTGAGCCCAGTATTGGCGGTTTGGCTACAGGTCTAAAATCGTTCTATAAATCCTACAACAGCACTTGGATAGGATGGCCCGGGATTAACCTGGAAAGAATAAAAGAGGAACAGCCGGATGTAGAAGCGAGGTTATTGTCTGAAGGTTGCTGCCCGGTTTTTCTCTCACAACACGATATTGAAGACTATTACCACGGGTTTTGTAATAAGACTATCTGGCCTCTTTTTCACTACTACCCCTCATATACCGTATACAGCAAAGATTTATGGGAGGCTTACGAACGAGTCAACAGGGTTTTTGCTGATGCCGTTGCCGAAGTTGCTGGACAGGGTGATATTATCTGGATACACGATTACCAATTGATGCTAGTGCCAAAGCTGGTAAGAGAGAGGTTACCAGGGGCAGCAGTAGGTTTTTTCCTGCACATTCCTTTTCCATCGCTTGAAGTATTCCGCTTGCTTCCCTGGCGCAGGCAAATTTTGAATGGACTTTTGGGCGCTGACCTTATAGGCTTTCACACTTATGATTATGCCCAGCACTTTCTTAGTAGTGTGCATCGGTTATTGGGTCATGAAGAAACTATGGGTCAAATCATTGCTACCGACCGAATAGTAAAAATAGATGCATTTCCCATGGGGATAGATTATGAAGGGTATTCCAGCTACGCTCGAGATTGGAGAGTACAGAGGGAAATAGGCAGGCTTCGTGAAAAGCTGGGAGATTGTAAAATAATTCTGTCCATAGACCGTATGGATTATACTAAAGGCATTCCTCAGCGGTTAGAGGCTTTTAGCCTCTTTTTGGAAAAGAACCCACAGTATAAAGAGAAGCTGATTCTTTTTTTAGTGGTCGTCCCCTCCCGGACAAAGGTGGAACACTACGCCGTGTTAAAAAAACAGATAGATGAACTTGTCGGTGCCATCAATGGAAAGTATGGGTCCATTGGCTTTACCCCCATTCGGTATGTGTACCGCTCGTTACCTTTTCATTCCCTCATTTCCCTATACAATATGGCTGATGTTGCCCTTATTACGCCGCTCAGAGATGGAATGAACCTCATATCAAAAGAGTACATAGCCACTAAAACAGATGGCAAAGGGGTCTTAATCCTTAGTGAGACGGCTGGAGCCGCCAGAGAGTTGGGGGAGGCTATCATAGTAAATGTCAATGACCGAGAGGAGATGGTGCAGGCATTAGAACAAGCACTGGCAATGCCAGAAGAAGAACAGATAGAGCGCAACCGGGCGATGCAGAAACGCCTACAGCGTTGCAACGTGACCCAATGGGCAAACGATTTTATTGGTAGATTGCTTTGCACCAGAAAACTCCAAGATGAGATGGAAGCGAGAGCATTGAACCCTGAGGTGAAAATGAGGTTAGTGAGCGATTTTCAAAGAAGCAATCAAAGGCTGCTGCTGTTAGATTACGACGGCACACTCGTCCCCTTTTCGGGAAGGCCGGAAAGGGCAAATCCGGGTGACGAGCTCTTGAAATTGCTTGGGGAACTCACTAGGAACCCTAGAAATGAAGTGGTGCTAATAAGCGGGCGTGATAAAGGTACCTTGGAGAAATGGTTTGGTGACCTAAACATAGGACTAGTAGCTGAACATGGCGTATGGACCAAAGAGAAAGATAACGAATGGAAGAGGATACGAGCTCTGTCAAGTGATTGGAAAGGAGAGGTGCGTCCGCTCCTTGAGCTATATGCGGATAGAACCCCGGGCTCTTTCGTTGAAGAGAAGGAGTTTTCCCTGGTCTGGCACTACCGAAAAGCCGAACACAGACTAGGTGATATGCGAGCCAGAGAGCTAGCCAATGACCTGCTAAGTCTTACCGCCAATCTCAATCTCCAAGTGTTGGAAGGAAGCAAGGTGGTTGAAGTAAAAAGTGCCGGCGTAAACAAAGGGCGGGCCGCCTTGCGGTGGATTTCGAGAAAAAAATGGGATTTCATTTTAGCCGTAGGTGACGATTTGACCGATGAGGATGTCTTCAAGGTTCTCCCCGCCACGGCGTACTCGATAAAGGTCAGGTTTAGCGCGTCCGCAGCTAAGTTCAATCTTGGCTCCCCAAGCCAGGTGAGGGCTCTACTCAAAGAAATGCTAGAGGGGTAGTAGCGTGAAGGGCTTGGATGATTGCTGAGAACTTGTCGTATCCCCACTGTGCCATATAAAATGAGTTAACATGCATAGTGCAATCTGATTCTAGTTCGGAGTTCAAATTCGGCAAAGGAGTGATTTTAGATGACGGAACCAAGTAAGGATATCCTCCCGTTAGCAGATGGAACGGTCTATAGCAAGAGGAAGAACTTTTGCCCTTTTTCTACACCTCCTCCTGAGGCCTACATTACCATCGTAGGCGAGGAGAAGATAGAAAGATTGCATAAAATAGCTAAACGGCTGAAAGGACTGAAGCTACTAGAGCTAAACTCCAGCGCCCAGGGTGGAGGCGTAGCCGAGATGCTTTACAGCTCTATTCCATTCCTGAACTCACTGGGTGTAGAGGCTGAATGGAAAATCATCCGGGGCAGCAAGGAGTATTTTGAATGTACCAAGAACCTCCACAATCTACTGCAGGGCAGGAAAGGCAGTTTTACCCCGGAGATGGCGCAGTGTTACGTTAGCAACCTTGAGGACTTGGTCAACTCCAATCTCATCGACTATGAGCCGGACGTGGTTCTCATCCATGACCCCCAGCCGATGGGTCTAACCCACTATCTTAGGAAACAGAAACCTAAAGCAACCTGGTTCTGGAGATGCCACATAGATATTGAAAAGGCGGCGCTAGCGGCTACCCCCGGCTTGCGGGATTTCATCACCGATTGGACTGAGCACTATGATGCCGTCATATTCTCGGCCGCCCACTACATTATCTCACGCTGGCGTCTGCCCAAGTTCATAATCCCTCCCTTCATTGACCCCCTTTCTGAGAAGAACCGGGAACTGAGTCAGGGGGAGATAGACAGGGTTCTGGCTAAATACCAGATAGACCCCAAAATTCCAATCATTGCTCAAATCGGAAGATTTGACCCGTGGAAAGGAATTGATAGGACTATCGAGACTTATCGCTTGGTGAGAGGAGAGAGACAATGTCAGCTGGTGCTGGCCGGCGGCTTGGCTGCCGACGACCCCGAAGGAGCGGGAATCCTGGCTGATGTTTACGAGAAGACGAAGAACGACGAGGACGTCCATGTGCTTAATCTCCAGATGGCAAATCGTTTGGAGAACTGGAGGGAGGTAAATGCTCTACAGCGGGCGGCAAGCGTGATAATGCAGCCGTCAACCAAAGAGGGCTTCGGGCTGGTAATTACTGAGGCATTGTGGAAAAGAAAACCGGTAATAGCTGCCGATGTAGGGGCTATCCCACTCCAGATAAGGGATGGCTATACTGGCTACTTTTACCAAGGGGCATCCAGAACTGCGCAAAAGGTGCTCCGTTTATTGGAGAATCCCGAGGAAGCTAGGATGCTGGGTGAACTGGGCAGAGAATATGTGGCGGAGCACTTTCTCCTTCCCGACCGGATTGCTGATTGTCTCATGGCGATAAACATGGCTGTGCACGGAGCGGTGAATAAGAAAATCTGTACCGAATGCATAATCAGCTTCCACCCTTGGTTCAAGCTGAGCAAACGGGAAGAAGACTGACAGGCGGCACGGCTTTTTCCCTGACATCATCTCTTCAGTCAGACTTTTCTACCTTCTCAACCTCAATGGTGCATTCGGTTACCAGGGCGGCAAAAGCACCCAGGGCAGCCAGAACCGGAGCCGCCATAATCCCTATCGCCGCAGCGGGGGCGCCGATTGTTAACGGAATCTCCAATACGGTTCGCCCTTCGTGCAGCACACGGACCCGTCTGATGTTGCCTTCATGAATGAGTTGCTTTACTTTGTCGACCAATTGGCTTCCCGATACGGTGAATTTTTCCTTTGTAGTCATTGATAACCTCCTGTCTATTCAATTCTCTCCATCATCGTTTAATTCTTGTTTTATCTGGGATCTTTCCGTTCTTAAAGTGTTTTTCTACCCAACCTGAAACAACATTGTCTCGGCTGTCAAAATATTTGATATACGGTTTTATATCAAGTAGAGGTGTCCCATCTAGCATATCGACCTCGGTAAAATACACCTTGTTTGCTTTTATGCTCTTGATTTTTATGATAGAAAACCCGATATGGTTGGGGCGGTGAGGACTTCTTATGGCGAATATTCCGTGCTTATCCTGTTCAAGAAATGGTTTCCCTTCAATGTCTTCACGGTTTGATTTGTGAAAATAATAGATTATTATGGCGTGGCTAAAGCCATCTAAATCCTTTAAGCCGTTAACATATTCGTCTTTTAATTCGAGCCAAGCTTCTACTTTATCGTCGAAAGTCCCTTGAATGGGCATGTCTTTGCTTTCTTTGTAGGGCGAATGAATTACCCCGATTGGACGCATCATTATTTGTTCCATAGTTTAGCCCCGAGAAGCAAGCTTTGCTTTGCCGTTGTAGCCTGACCTATACTCAATTAAACCAGCTTTCCTCCTAATAGTAAAGTATTGAAGTCGCTATATTTACCTTAATTCCCCGCTATTGAATTGTTGTTTTTTCGTGATATACTGTAGGGCGTAAAGGGGTTGATTTGAAGGGGAAGGACTTACTTTCAATATCTGACCTCACCAGTGGGGATATTCGCTTACTCATATCAGATGCTGTGGATATGAAAGCCCAGGGCTGGGCTTCTTTGCTTAACCGAAAGATATTAGCTCTTGTGTTTGAGAAGCCGTCGTTGAGGACTCGGGTTAGCTTTGAGGTAGCTATGCGAGAGCTGGGCGGGGAGACCATATATCTGTCCCCGGCTGAGGTTGGGCTGGGGGCGCGTGAGGCGGTTTCAGATGTGGCCAAGGTGCTCAGTCGCTATGTAGATGCTATTGCTGCCCGCACCTTCTCTCACCAAACTTTGGCGATTCTAGCTAGTTATTCCAGTGTGCCGGTGATAAACGCCCTGTCTGATTTGGAGCACCCGTGCCAGGCTCTGGCTGACCTACTGACCATTTATGAGAAGAAGGGAGAGCTACAGGGCTTAACCCTGGCTTTTGTTGGCGATGGTAACAATGTGGCTCACAGTCTCTTGTTGGCTGCGTCGCTTACCGGGATGAATTTTAGGATTGCTTCCCCGGCTGGCTACGCTGTTCAGGCTGGAGTATTGCGTCTGGCTCAGGATTATGCTATGGATAGTGGTGCTGAAATATTCTGTACCGGGGAGCCGCACCTGGCAGTCAAAGGGGCCGATGTAGTCTATACCGATGTGTGGACAAGTATGGGGCAGGAGGCTGAGGTTGAGCAGCGACGTCAGGTATTTGCTGACTACCAGGTGAACCGGGGACTTCTGTCTTTAGCCAAGGAAGATGCCATATTTATGCACCCCCTGCCGGCTCATCACGGTGAAGAGGTAACTGAGGATATTTTAGATAGCCGGCAATCGGTGGTTTTTGACCAGGCTGAGAATAGGATGCACCTGCAGAAGGCGTTGCTGGCAGAAATACTGGGTGGTCTAGAGATACCACTGGCTGGCTATCGTTAGGGGATAAATATGTATGTATTGAAAACCATAATAAACTGGGGCTGGTGTCCCATGTTGATAACGGCGGTGGCGGTGGTTGCCTCCATATATGGATGGCCAATTGGAGTCGTAGCCCCGGTGGTGATTATTATTCTGGTCATCGGCTTGGTGGTGGCAGTAATTAGAGCCAGAGAGAAGCAATTGGAGCTTTCATCGCTAAGGCTCAGGCAACTAGCTGGATATTTTAATCGCCGATTTATGGGCAGTTCTTCATTATCTATTTTTGCTATTATAGATAGCCTAATCAATATTGATGATCCTAGATTGTGGGTTTGGGCACGAGCCTGTGATATATCACAGCGTATTTTCAATACCTGGTGTAGTAGCTTTATCAGCAGAGTGGAGAGCGACATTAGAACCGGGGAGTTTAGTGTTTACCTGCGCACCTACTTAAATGAGCTGTGGTTGGTAAACAGTCATTATTTTGAATTTATAGAGCAGTTCTATGAGATGGCCGAGAAGGTTGAGATTCCACGGGAAACTTTAGACCAGTATAACCGGTTTGTAATGGAGTACAATGCCTTTGCCCAGGACTTCAGGGATAATATTAGTGAGCTGAGGAAGGTTGCCGGAACTGAGATTGAGCCTCCCAGCGTCAAGTTTGCCAAAGAGTTACCGGTGGTGAAGTGATTACTGTTTATCTACCTCACCCCCTTAATCCCCGTCTCCTTCAAAGGAGATGGGGAGATAAAGAAAGAGGGGCTAATGCCCCTCTTACATACTTGGTTAGGTGGGGGTATCTCCTTCGAAAGAGGCGAAGATATGAAATTAGCTATTGCCCAGATAGTATTAGGGGTACTTATCGTGATTGACTTTTTCTCTTTTGGCCTTTTATCAGGCATGGCAGCAGCCAGTTTTCCTCCCGGATGGTGGAAGGTTTTCTACTTTCATAACTTTTTGGGATTTTTCGTGCTGGGTCTGGCAGTGCTTGGCTGCGGCATAGCCCAATACTTAAAAGCAAGGAGGGAGTAAAAGGGGCGAAACCCCCTTCAAACTACCCTTGATAAAGGGGTTGAGATGGGCATTATGCGTAGAGTAGCATTGCCCTGTGGGATAGTGGGTGGAGTCTGGGGCATCCTGGCTCCCATTCTGGTGCTACTGCCCATCGCAACACGGGTTGCTGTGAGTCCAGTTACCGGTGGGGTTGGAGAGAAGGAAATGGTTAGTATGGTTGAAGCAGGTGTAGCTGGTGATGCCCTGCCTATCTTGTCGTTTATATCCCTGACGGGTGTGCTCGGGCTTCTGGCAATAGTGCTGAGCAAGAGGAGACCTCGCATAGGGAAGCCTTTCTTGTGGACGAGTGCCGTAGCTATGCTGGCGGTCAGCCTCGTTAGCCTATTCAGCCTAGGTCTGTTTTTCCTCCCTGCTTCAGTATTGCTACTGGTGGCTGTCATTGGTCTGAAAGGAGAGTTAAAGGGAGGCGAAGCCTCCCTTATATAGACTAAATCCCCTTCCCCTTAACAAGGGGAAGGGGAAAAAGGGGATAGGGTTAATAAAAATAAAGGGTGAGGGGTTGGTTGGTGTGAGCAAGCCTATTGTGGCTATTATTGGCAGACAGAATGTAGGCAAGTCTACCCTGTTAAATCGAGCGGCGGGTAAGCCGATAGCTATTGTCGAGGACTTACCGGGGACGACCCGCGACCGCATATTTGCCAATGTTTCTTGGCAGGGGGTTGAATTTATTATAGTTGATACCGGCGGTCTTGAAATAAAGCCCCGGACTACCGTTGCTCAGGGGGTTAAGGAGCAGGTAGAGGTGGCTATTACTGAGGCTGATATTATTATTTTTTTGGTGGATGTCAGGGACGGGGTGACGCCTGCTGACCTGAAAATAGCTGACATGCTTCGTCAGGTAAGTAAGCCAATAGTATTAGTGGCTAATAAGGCGGATAATACCAGGCTTGAGGCTGGAGCGGTGGAATTTTATGAGTTGGGGCTGGGGGAACCACTGGCAATTTCAGCCTATCACGGTCGGGGCACCGCTGAGCTATTGGATAGAATTGTCGCTTTGCTACCGGCACCGACGGTGGTTGAAGCTGAGCCAGAGATTATGAAGGTGGCTATTGTTGGCCGGCCTAATGTTGGTAAGTCAATGCTGTTAAATGCCCTTTTGGGTGGGGAACGGGCTATTGTTGATGATATTCCGGGAACTACCCGTGATGCCATAGATACATTATTTGACTTTGATGGGCAAAGTGTGTTACTTATTGATACTGCTGGCATTAGACGGCGGGGACGGCTGGGGGTGGGGGTGGAGCGGTATAGTGTAATCCGTGCTCTGCGGGCTATTGACCGGGCTGACGTAGCTTTGCTTGTTCTTGATGCTACTGAGCTGGCTACGGCTCAGGATATGCATATTGCCGGCTATATTCAGCAAGCGGTTAAGGGAATTGTGCTGATAGTTAATAAGTGGGACCTGGCTGCGGCTAAGAGCATGACCGAATATAGTAGATACATCAGGAGTCAACTCAAGTTTATGCCGTATGCACCTATATTGTATACTTCAGCTAAATTTGGGCGGGGGGTGGACAAGATTATGCCCCAAGTATGCCAGGTTTATCAGGAGAGACTCAAGCGACTACCGACTGCCGCAGTCAATAGCGTGGTTCAGCAAGCGGTAGCCGCTCACAATCTACCACGAAGCGGTAGCAAGCAGCTAAAGGTTTTGTATGCTACTCAGGCTGAAGTAAACCCACCGACCTTTGTCTTTTTTGTCAATGACGCCAAGTTAATACATTTTTCCTATCAACGCTACCTGGAGAACAAACTGCGCCAGTCATTCGGCTTCGTTGGTACTCCGTTTCGGTTAGTCTTTAAGACCGGGGGTGAGTCATGATAATCGCCAAGTTTACTGCTGTAGTGATACTCGGTTACCTTTTGGGTTCTATTCCCTTTGGCGTATTGATAGGCAGGCGCGGATGGGGAGTGGATGTCAGGCAGTATGGTAGCGGCAGTATAGGGGCGACTAATGTGCTACGGACGGCTGGTAGGAAAGCAGCGACACTGGTAGCCAGCTTGGATCTGTTGAAGGGAGTGCTGGCGGTAGTATTTGCTGGATTGATAGTTGGTAGGGGCTATCTGGTGGTGGGCGACTTTGCTCTGGGAGCGCTGGTCGCTCAGGTCGTGGCGGCTTTAGCGGCTATAGCCGGGCATAATTGGTCGATATTTCTTAGGTTTCGTGGGGGGAGGGGTGTTGCCACCTTCTTCGGCGGGTTGATAGCCTTGTGCCCGGCGGCAGCAATATTTGGCGGTGAGATCTGGATCATTGGTGCTGGCTTAACCAGGTTTGCCTCGCTGGGGTCTATTGCTGGGGCAGTAGGTGCCTATGCTGTATTGGTGCCGCTTACCCTCATGAATGGTTTCCCCATTGAGTATCTGGCTTATGCTCTAATAGGTACCATAGCCATTATCGTTATGCATCGTGATAATATTGCCAGGTTACTGTTAGGCAAAGAGCGTAAGCTGGGCGATAAGGCTGAGAAGATAGGGTCACCCCCATCTATAGAGAGTGCGGGGTAGGACATGCCCAAGATTGCCATTATTGGCACCACTGCCTGGGGGACAACCCTGGGGATGGTGTTAGCTCATAAAGGACTGGAGGTCTGGCTGTGGGCTCGGACTGAGCAAGAGGCCACTGAACTGAGAAGTGCCGGACCTAATCCAGTCCTAATACGCGGTATTGTTTTTCCCGCTCAGTTATCTGTTACCAGCTTGTTAAGTGAGGCATTAGCTGATGCCAAGGCAGTAATCCTGGCTGTGCCATCACAGACCATGCGGCAAAACATAAAGTTGGTTGCTGAGCACCTTAATGGGTCGATGCTGATAGTTAGTGCGGCTAAGGGTCTGGAGATTGGTAGCAACAAGCGTATGTCACAGGTAGTTGCTGAGGAGATAGATCCTCGCTTTTGGTCTAATATTTGTGTCCTTTCTGGACCTAATCTCTCCCGGGAGATTCTTCGTGAGTTACCAGCGGCGACAGTGGTGGCTGCCGAGAATGAAGGTGTAGCCAGAATAGTCCAGAAGCTGCTAACTACGCCCAATTTCTGTGTGTATACCAATACCGATGTCGTCGGTGTCGAGCTGGGAGGTGCACTAAAGAATATCATTGCTCTGGGTGCTGGCATGGCTGACGGGCTAGGCTATGGTGACAATGCCAAGGCAGCTTTTATTACCCGCGGTCTGACTGAGATAACGGCTCTGGGGGTCGCTCTCGGGGCAAATCCTCTTACCTTTTCCGGGTTAGCTGGCTTGGGTGATTTAGTAGCAACCTGTTCCAGCCCGTTGAGTCGCAACCACTATCTAGGGGTGGAGTTAACCAAGGGGCGCTCGCTAACGGAAATAACACATTCAATGAATAGTGTGGCTGAGGGGGTGAGCACTACTCTTGTTGCCTGGAATCTCACCCGGCAGATAGGGCTGGAGATGCCAATTACCGAGAAAATGTACGAGGTCTTGTATAAGGGTCTGAACCCTCGCCAGGCGGCGGCGGAGCTGATGGCAGGTGAGGCTAAGCATGAGTTAGCTGGGCGAAAGTGGAAGCTATTTTCGTTCTTTCGGCGCTGAAGGTGTTCCTGAGAATGTGTAGTTTACCCCCAAAATCAAGATTTTTGGCGAACCTTTTTAGCTGAGCCTAAGCTGTTAGCCAACTCTTGGAATAGCTGGCGCTGCTTTTCGGTTAGCGACTCGGGGGTAACTACAAAAAGCATAACTAGCTGGTCACCGCGCCCGTTTCTGTGGAGATGGGGGATACCGTTATTCTTAAGCCGAAAAACCTTACCCGTTTGACTGCCAGCCGGAACCTTGAGCTTGACTTCGCCATCAAGGGTAGGCACCTCTACCTCAGTGCCAAGAGCAGCTTGGGCAAAGTTGATTGGCAGCTCGTAGATGATGTCGTCATTATCTCGGGTGAAAAGCTGGTGCGGTTCAACTGACACAGTAATATAGACATCACCCGAAGAGCCGCCTCTTACCCCGGCATCGCCCTCACCCCTGATGCGTATTTGAGAGCCATCCTCAACCCCAGCCGGGACTTTAACTAGTATACTACGCTGACGCTTCTCTTTGCCCGTGCCTCGGCATTGGGGACAGGGCTCGGTAATAATTCTGCCCTCGCCGTGGCACTGAGAGCAGGTGGTAATATTGGTGAAGCGACCGAAGATACTTTGCTGGGTTCGATGCACCTGTCCGGTGCCATTACAGTTGGGGCACCGGCTAAGTTGACTACCTGGCTTGCAGCCAACACCTTGGCACAGAGAGCAGTTCTCAGTGCGTGATATATTTATTTCTTTCTCGGTACTTAAGGCTAATTCCTCAAGGGTGACAGTAATTCCATAACGCAGGTCAGCACCTCGCTGTGGGGCTTGGCGGGTAGCAGTAGTTGCCCTGCTGAAGAAGGCGTTAAAGATATCACCAAAGCCACCAAAGTCGAACCCTTCGAAGCCCCTGCCGAAAAAGCTCTCGGCACCGCCATGCCCAAAGCGGTCATAGGCAGCTCGCTTATCAGCGTCGGAGAGCACTTCGTATGCCTCGTTTATCTCCTTAAATCTGTCCTCGGCCCCATCATCACAGTTGTGGTCGGGGTGATATTTGAAGGCTAGCTTACGGAACGCCCGCTTTATTTCTTCGTCAGTGGCATTCCTATCTACGCCGAGGACTTCATAGTAATCTCGTTTTGATGGCATATGATTTTCCTACCTCACCCCCTTACTCCCCCTCTCCTTCAAAGGAGAGGGGAATGGGTTTGTAAGAGGGGCGAAGCCCCTCTTTAACTCTTGCTTAAACCTCCCTAAACTCACCTTCTACGGTACCTTCTTCGCCGCCTTCTTTGCCCGGGGGTGGCTCAGCACCTGGCGGTGGGGGCGGTGGCTGTTGTTGATAGACGGCAGTGCCTATTTTCTGCATGGCTTCGTTTAGGTCTTGAGTTGCCCGCCGGAGGGCATCAATATCTGTGCCCTGTAAGGCTGAGCGCACCGCCTGAATCTTGCCTTCCACCTCTTGATTTAAGTCCGAAGGTATCTTATCCTTGTGCTCACGGAGGGTTTTTTCCGCAGTATAAGCCAGGGTATCAGCGGCGTTACGTGTTTCTACCTCCTCACGGCGCTTGGCATCCTCAGCCGCATGTGCCTCCGCTTCCCGTTGCATACGCTCCACCTCTTCCTTAGACAGGCCGCTGGAAGCAGTAATGGTTATCTTCTGCTCACGGCCGGTGCCCTTATCATGAGCCTTAACACTGAGGATACCATTAGCATCAATATCAAAGCTAACCTCAATCTGGGGCATCCCTCTTGGCGCCGGCAGGATACCATCAAGCATAAACCGTCCCAGGGTTCTGTTATCTGGTGCCATTGGCCTTTCCCCTTGGAGCACGTGGATCTCCACGCTGGGCTGGTTATCAGCGGCAGTGCTGAAAATCTGGCTCTTAGAGGTAGGGATGGTGGTATTGCGGGGGATGAGGGGGGTTGCCACTCTACCCAGGGTCTCAATACCCAGGGTAAGTGGGGTAACATCCAGCAGAAGGACTTCTTTGACCTCTCCCTTAAGCACCCCAGCCTGAATAGCGGCACCTATGGCTACCACCTCATCAGGGTTAACCCCTTTATTGGCTTCCTTGCCAAAGAATTGCTTCACCTTCTCTTGGACTAATGGCATTCTGGTCTGTCCGCCGACCAGAATTACCTCATCAATGTTCCCTGCGGTTTTTTCAGCATCAGTCAGGGCCTGCTTGCAAGGTCCGAGCGTCTTTTCCACTAAGTCCATTACTAGCTGCTCCAGCTTAGCCCGGGTGAGGGTGATACTAAGGTGTTTTGGGCCGCTGGCATCAGCGGTGATAAAGGGAAGATTTACCTCGGTCTGCTGGACGGTGGACAGCTCACATTTAGCCTTTTCGGCAGCTTCCGTGAGTCGTTGCAGAGCCATTTTATCCTGCCGCAGGTCTATTCCCTGGTCTCGCTTGAACTCGTCGCATAGCCAGTCCATAATCCTCTGGTCGAAGTCATCACCACCGAGATGAGTGTCACCGTTGGTTGACTTGACCTGGAAGGTGCCTTCGCCAATCTCAAGGATGGAGATGTCAAAAGTACCACCACCAAGGTCGAAGACGGCAATGGTTTCTTCCTGCTTCTTATCCAGCCCATAGGCTAGGGAGGCAGCAGTTGGCTCATTAATTATTCTTAGCACGTTGAGCCCGGCTATCGTGCCGGCGTCCTTGGTTGCCTGCCTTTGACTATCATTGAAGTAGGCAGGGACGGTGATTACCGCGTCAGTAACCTTCTCACCAAGGTAAGCCTCAGCGTCCGCTTTAAGTTTTTGCAGAATCATAGCCGAAATTTCAGGTGGGCTATAATCTTTACCACCCATCACCACTCGGACGTCATTATTGGGGGCTTTGGTTACCTTGTAGGTCTTGCGGCGAGCATCTTCCTCCACCGGGAGCTCTCGCCCTAGCGGTTCTCCCCACTTGCGTCCCATAAAGCGCTTAATGCTGTAGATGGTATTCTCCGGGTTAACTATTGCCTGGCGCTTGGCTATCTGACCTACCAACCGCTCACCGTTCTTACTTATGGCCACTACTGAGGGGATAAGGCGACTTCCCTCGGCACTGGTAATCACTACTGGCTCGCCGGCCTCGAGCACTGCCACCTCACTAAACGTAGTGCCCAAATCGATACCTACAGTTTTACCCATGGTTTATTCCTCCTTTTCTTCCTCTTCTTCTCCATTGCCCACCACTACCATGGCGGGGCGAATAACTCTATCATGTAACTTGTAACCCTTTTGCAGCTCATCAATAACTATTCCCTCCTTACCTTTGCCGTGCATTGCTGCTTCATGGAGGTTGGGGTCAAATGGTTCACCGAGTGCCTTTATCTGGGAAAGCCCCTGTGCCTCCAGGCTTGCCCGAAGTTTACGTTCAATAAGCCTGATACCGTCTACCCAGCTAAGTCTGGCTAGATGGGGTGGAATAGCGGTAAACGCCCGTTCCAGGTCATCAAGGATAGGCAGAAGGCTGAACATAAGCGTAGCATTGGCAAACTGGCTAATCTCTTCCCTTTCCTGTTCACTGCGCCGCTTGTAGTTTATGAAGTCTGCCTGGGCTCTTTGCCAGTTGGCTAGATAGCCTTCAGCTTTTTCCTTTTCCTCAGCCAGGGTCTGCTTTAACACCTCTATATCCTCGACCACAGCCTCTTCTTGTTCCTCTTTGCTGGTTAGACCTTCGTTAGTTTCTTCTTGCGCCATCGTTATCTTACTCCTCATCAATCGGCATTATACAAGTTTAGCTCAGGGGTGTTTCTCTTCCATATAGCTCAGCCACTAGTCTATTTAATATCGTGGATAGATAGCCTACAATAGTGATGGTGTGAGCATAGGGCATTCGGGTAGGTCCGATCACCCCTATGGTACCCATGGCTTCATCAGGCAGACCATATCGGCTGATGACCACACTATAGTCGTGGATAACCTCTGCCTTATTCTCCTTACCGATAACTACTTGCACCCAGCGGCTGGGCAACCCTTGGGGGATGATAATCCGCAGCAGGTTTCTGTGCTCAGCTAATTCCATCAATGCCAGCATTCGCTGGCTATGGGCAAACTCTGGCTGGCCAAGCATAAAGTGCAAGCCAGCGAGGTAAGGCTCCTCATACTCCTGCTCATCTTCGGCGTCCATTATCTTTAGCAGGCAATCGGTTACCTGCTGTTCGTTAGGCGGAAGCCCTATGCCTTTAGCCGAAATCTGTGAGCTGGTCAAACCAGAATAGATGGCATTCAGTTTATTGGCGATAGCCGTTAGCTCTGGTTGAGATATAACCTGGTCAAAGGTTATTAGCTGTTGCTTTATTCTGGCTCCCTGAAGGATAAGGACAACCAGTGCCAGCGAGTCTTGCAGGGCAACCAATTCTAGATGCTTGAATTGACAGTCGACTGGCTTAGGCATACTGACAATAGCCATATTTTGGGCTAACTGAGCGGTAACTGTTGACGCTAGGCTTAACCACTCCGCCAGCTCCCTCTCCACCTGGTGGAAGAGGTGACTTATCAAACGCTGCTCGGCTAAGGGGAGCCGGATGTCACTCAGAGATTCCACGTAGTAGCGGTAGCCCTTATCTGAGGGTATGCTTCCGGCTGAAGGGTGGGGGCGGGTTATGTAACCCTCCTGCTCCAGGTGTGCCATCTCATTGCGAATGGTAGCTGCGCTTACCCCCAGCTCATACTTATTGATGATACTCTGTGACGGCACCGGCATTGCTCGGGTAACATACTGTTCCACTATTGACTTAAGGATTGTCTCTGTCCTGGGAGGTAGCATCTTAGTCTCCCATTAGCAGTCTAAGTCTAAGACTGCTAATTACAATTTAACTTACCACCTCTAGCCATTACTTGTCAAGAGAGGTGTAGCTCCTTCTCAAATTGTGCTATGAGTTCTTATCCCCTCATCATTTAATCTTGCATACAACTAATTATTGATATATACTTTCATCACTGCTAATTTTGGGGGTGAATGATGAGGTTGTCATGTCTTCAGGAGAACTTAAATCGGGGGCTTAGCGTGGTGGGGAGGGCGGTAGCTACCAGAACGACCCTGCCGATAACCAATAATGTCCTCTTAGCTACAGACCAGTCTCGCCTCAAGCTTGTTGCCACCAATCTGGAAATGGCTATTAGTTGCTGGATTGGTGCCAAGGTCGAGGAGGAAGGGGCAATTACTGTTCCTGCCCGACTTCTCACCGAGTTTATTAACTCCTTGCCCAGCGATAGGGTTGACATTAGCCTTTTCCCTCGGACTAAGACCCTGGGATTAAAGTGTGCCCGATTTGAGGCGCGGATCAGCGGGGTTGATGCCAAGGATTTCCCACCTATACCCAAGGTCGATGAGGGTATTACCACCAAGGTTGAGGTGGAAGCTCTTCGTCAGGCGATTAGCCAGGTTGCCTTTGCTGCTGCCACAGAGGAGTCTCGCCCGGTGCTGACTGGTGTTGATGCCACCTTTGATGGCGATTTGCTGACGCTGGCAGCGGCTGATGGCTTTAGATTGGCTGTATATAAGCTACCTCTGGCTACCCCGGTTAGCCAGAAGACTGAGGTCATTATTCCAGCCCGGACTCTAGCTGAGCTAAATCGGTTAGCCGCTGACCAGGAGGAGGCTATTGAGATAACGGTAAATCCCAATAAGAGTCAGGCTCTATTTCGCTTGAAGAATACTGAGCTGGTATCCCAACTTGTTCAGGGCACCTTCCCTCAGTATGCTCAGCTTATTCCCCAGAGCTACAATACCCGGGTAGTGGTTGATGTTGCCGAATTCTTGAGGGCAACCAAGACAGCCTCTATCTTTGCCCGCGATGGTAGTGGTATTGTCCGTTTGGTGATAACACCAGGAAGTGAGCTAACCCCGGGCAAGTTAGCAACTTCAGCTCGCTCAGAGGAGGTAGGTGATGACGTCGGTGAGATTGATGCCATTGTTGAGGGCGAAGAGGCAAAGATTGCCTTTAATGGCAAGTATCTAACCGATGTGCTTGGCGTGCTTCGGGAGTCACAGGTAGCTCTGGAAACTACCAATCCATCAAGTCCTGGCGTTGTCCGCCCGGTAGGGGTGGATAACTACATCCATGTTGTCATGCCCATGTTTGTCCAGTGGTAAAATTGGCACCACTTAAAGAGGAGGTTGGAAAATGTATCTTCGGGATGTCATGACCACTGATGTGATTACCATTCCCAGTAACACTCATATTATCGAGGCCAAAAGGCTTATGGATTCACATAAACTCAAGCGCATACCTGTGGTGAATAGAGGCAAGCTGGTTGGCATAGTAACCAAGAAGAGTCTGGAGAAAGCTGTCCCGCGTGAACCTAATCCTCGTGACTTTTTGGAATTCAGCTATAGTATTGCCTCTTTATACCGGACTCCGGTAAGAAATATTATGCGCCGGGATGTCGTAACGGCTTCGCCGGATATGACTGCTGAGGAAGCGGTGGCTCTGGCTCAGGCTAAACAGGTGGGGGCTCTGGTGGTGGTTGAGGACAATCAGGTAGTTGGTATTGCCACTACTAACGACTTTTTCTACAAAATCCTGAACAAAGTTCTGGGAGTAGGTGAACCTGGTGCCCGGCTTGAGATTGTCGGCGGGGGTGAGGGTAAGCCGTTACAAGAAATAATCTCCTGCCTAAATAAGGCTGGCATAAATATTACCACCCTCCACATCTATAGACCGCCGGGAAGGGCTAAGAAGAACGTCGTCATTCACGTGGACACTGAAGATATCGATCACTGTGTTACTGAGTTCAAGAATAAGGGGTATCAAGTAAGCCTTAGGGAACGCTAACTCCGACCAGGTTGAGGAATATCACCTTTCGTTAGTCACAGTAGAATTAAACCTTACTATGCGCCTATCTAGTTCCAGCTTGATGTTGCTCAGCTTTGCGTTATGTTGAGTAAATGCTTGATAAAATCTTATGCTCAGCAGAATTGTTACTCTAGACGTAGACGGTTTAACCATTTCTGGTCAGCTTTACCTGCCTGGTGACGGTGACCAGACTGCATATCCTACTGTCTGCGTTTGTCACGGTATCCCGGCTAAGAGGCCTGACCCTAGTGATAAGGGTTATCCTCTGCTGGCGGAACAGATTTGCCGCCAGGGCTTTGCCGTATTCATTTTTAATTTCAGGGGAACCGGGGCTAGTGGCGGAAATCTTGACATTTTGGGCTGGACTAGGGACTTGAAGGCTACCATTGACTATTTATGCACCTTGCCTGAGGTGGATAGGTCTCATCTGTCACTGCTCGGCTTTAGCGGTGGGGCTGCGGTCTCAGTATACGTGGCATCACAAGACAAAAGGGTATCATCTATTGTAACCTGTGCCTGTCCAGCCGAGTTTACCTTTCTTATCAATGCTGATGAACCACAGTCTATTATCGACCGCTTTCGTAGCATTGGTACAATTCGGGACGAGAGTTTTCCACAATCTACCGAGAAATGGCTTAGTGGCTTCAGGCTGGTTAGCCCTATTCGATATATAGCTGGAATTGCCCCTAGACCTTTGTTGCTGGTGCATGGCAGCCAGGATGAGGTGGTAGAGGTGAGTCATGCCTATAAGCTGTATGATAGCGCCGCCGAGCCTAAGCAGATAATCATAGTTGACGGAGCTGGGCACAGGCTGCGGCAGAATGATAGGGCAATGGCTATCGTTATTGATTGGCTGAAATCTCAGTGTAGTTGAGTTCCGCATAATGCATATGTTGAAATCCGCAATTGGCATTCCAGCTTGATAATATATTAGAATATAGACGGAGGTTAAAATACATCAGCTTTAAGCTGTGGGTAATGTAGTGTTGAACAGGATAGTAATCAGTCTTGTTTTGGCCGTTGTTTCCGTAGCCTTGATATCCTGTGCCGGTAGAAATATGGACGAAGCACAGGAATTGACATCTGTTGAGATTAGAGAGTATGAAGGTGAAAACCTATCATCAATAAACGATTTTAGGGAAAATTCCATAAAAGGTCCACAGTACGTAAACATAGAAGATTATCGGCTTGAAATTACCGGGCTAGTCAAGAATCCCAGCAGCTATACATATGATGAAGTTCTAGACAGCAAACAGCATTACAAAAAACTGGTAACGTTGGACTGCGTGGAGGGATGGAGTGTGACGCTTCTCTGGGAAGGTATGTTGGTCAGAGATTTGATGGCAGAATCAAGCCCACTACCGGATGCCAAAGTGGTCATATTCCATGCCTACGATGGGTACACCACTTCTCTCCCTCTCGATTACATAATGAACAATGACATAATAATGGCGCACAAGATGAATGATGTTATTATTCCGCCAGAACGAGGCTTCCCTTTCCAACTTGTCGCCGAAAGCAAATGGGGCTATAAATGGATAAAATGGATAACGGAAATCGAATTGTCTGATGATGTTAACTACCGAGGTTTCTGGGAAAGTAAAGGATACTCCAATAGCGGCGATTTGGACAAGAGCTTTTTTGATTAGTAGAAGATACAAAAACTTGGTTAAAAGAACAATACATTGGCTATTAGCAGCTGTGATAATAATCTATGTTATCACTGGCTTTGGTATTACCGCGTATAGAACCGTCGAACCGTTAACCTTTGGGTTACTAACCAAAAGTCTGGCTTTCAAAATTCATGACAATCTATTTATCCCCTTCCTAGTCTTATTGATCTTGCATATTTGCTTCTCCTTCATTTTTAAGAATAGAAAGAGTAATCTATAGGCTCCTCTCGATTGATTGACTGACAAGAGTGAAATCATCTATAATTAAGTGGTGAACTAAGAGGCAGGCAAATTTGCACGAGAGTTGCGGCGTTTTTGGTGTTTATGCCCCCAATGAGGATGTAGCTCGACTTACCTTTTTTGCTTTATTTGCTCTTCAGCACCGTGGTCAGGAAAGCGCTGGTATTGCTACCACCGAT
>Ga0209986_10000317_pt1 | contig 46008 bp, 44 predicted proteins | sample BlataG_FD_183168 | JGI IMG/M metagenome (GOLD analysis project Ga0209986, IMG submission 183168) | Deep subsurface microbial communities from Black Sea to uncover new lineages of life (NeLLi) - Black_00105 metaG (SPAdes) (version 2) | ecosystem: Environmental > Aquatic > Marine > Oceanic >... | reverse complement strand
ATGCCAGTACTCACCCCAGTTGCTGCCTCCAGTGGAGAAGGAGTGGTGAGAGAGGATGGTGGAATAAAAGTAGGAGACGGCAGCCTTGGCGGATGGGTCACCGGTGGTGGTATGACGGGCGGCAAAGCCGTTGACTTGGGCGAGGTGGGTGTTGGCGTGTCTGCCTGGCAATGGATCATTGTCATCATCGTTGTCAGCATTATTGGTAAAATTACGGGTGCCACCATGAACTAATGGTTCATAAAAGTTTGGTTTTGAAAAGAACAAGGCACATTGACCAAATTTATCACCCAACGACACACGGTCCCCCCGCTGCTTCTGTTCCATAATAACAGTGGATAGAATGTGTAGAGATTCCTGCATGCCTCCAAACTCCACATCCAGAGCTTGTACCCAATGTTCATACCCCTTCTCTCTAATAACAGTTGCAATACGCCCACAAAAATAACTAGCCATCTTGACTACAATATCCAGTGCCTGGGGCGTGCCAACCAAGGTGTGTTGATCTATCAGGCCAGCCATGATCTTATGGATGACGTAATACGGGGCCCATACTGGTTGAAATGCTTCTAATCTGTCGAAATGTTCCTTGGGGAAGGCTGATAAGTAGCCGTCTCCATAGGTGGCCTGGACTTTGCTGAGTTCAGAGACCATGTAGGTGGAAATGCTGCGCAGTTGGAGGGATCTAGTAGTGTTGCTGTGAGAAAGAGCATTGGCAGACAATGCCAGGGCTGAGAGGTAATGACCGATGAATTGGCCTCTGACTTCAACGGTGGGAGCTTCCCAGCCATCATAGGGTTGGTCTGGAGTGGGAAGTCCAGCTGTTTGGCGGAAGCACCAGAGCAATCTGGGTGGTGGGGTGGAGAAGTTTGTGTGAGGGGGGTGGTGTCGGGAGGAGGAAGGAGTGGGGGATGTGATCATGGTTGTTGTTTTTCTTTTCACGTACCGATTAGGTTGTAATACATCGAGCATATACTTCAAGTTGAGATCAAATCCTATCTTATGATCTGTTCCTTCAAGCAACAACACTTTCGAAAGAGGGAAAGGCTCGATTTTGCTGGATGTTTGGGGAAATAAGAAGACAAGGAGCAATAACCCTGACCAGAACGCCACAGTCGTGCGAACCATTGTTGGCCGGGTACCTTCGCATTATATTTTTGGGAATAGATGTTGATAGGATGACCTGTCGCCCGTCCTTGCTCTTCTTATACAACCTCCAGTCCTTGACACAGTGCTCTCTACCTAAACTCTAGATCTCTGCACAGCTGTCCTTTCCACTTCCACATGAACTTTAGACAATTCTTTGCTACCAAGGCAAAATCCCTTTCATGAGGTGAATGAATGGGTCAGAAATCAATTTGACTCGGTACATGCATCAAAATCCATAGGTAGCAAACTCCTCCATCTGAAGCCTGGCGATGGTGGAATCAGCTGCCGTTCTCTGTCAACGTCAAGCAGCTTCTTCTTCAAATGCAACATCGGAATGTGTAGACATTTAAAGCATTCAATGATACTGATGAATATATAATGAAAAATATATGCATAGTAATATCAACGAGAGACAATTTGACAACAAGACTTTTATATGCATTCAGAGGGAGATGACGATTATATAAGCGATTAGAATGGAATTAGAGGCAATTGTTCGAGGTCTTCAAGCCACGAGAGACATTGGCACCAACCTACAAGCCCTCAATGCATTCCGCCGTTCTTTAGCAGCTTCACCCTCCTTTTTGAATGAATTCCTCGCCCGCTCCACCTTTGACGTCTTCCAGCACATATGGGATGCACAGATATCCCACAAGGACCATGGAGTCACAGTCACACTACTCCTCTGTATTGCTGACATCCTCACCACATCTTCATCACACCAATCACCCTGCATAAAAACGGCTGCAGATTATCTCGCCACTACCACCCTTTCCAGACGTCTCAAACCTCTCTACTTCCTCCTCTCTTCCGAATCAAAAGGCCGCATTAATGCTGCACTAACTCTATTAGCTGCACTCGTATCATTCTCACCATCAACAGCAGCAGATATAATCCGGACTTTTGATTTTACATTATCAGCGTTGCCTTCTATAGCAAGACCAGTCAGCAAGAAGAACAACTACAAAAGGAAAGCAGCAGCAGTAGCGGCACCTCCACCTCCCACCTCCCAACACAATGAAACCGACAACAACAATAGTACTGGAAAAAATGCTTTATCAAATCAATGGAAAGATCCCGACCCATTAAAAAGACCAACAAGAGCTAATTTTATCAAATTTGCTCTAGCTCTCCTGAAAGCATCTTCCCCCCAACCACTCCTCCTCTCCACCCTCATCACCCAGCATAGACAGATCACTGGAGGACTGCTGCATCACCTGGCAAGTGACCCACCTGAAGTACAATATAGAGTGCTGAATAGGCTACAAAAGACGGTATTATCGGCAGATTCTGGTGGATTAGCTCCCGTTAGTAAGGCAGCTGTGTTTACTGATGCGGCGATGTCTCAACTCACTGCTATTGCTAGCAGCAGTACGAACAGTACTATCAGTATTGCAGAAGAAGAAGAAGTAGAAGATGCTGGAGAATTAGCAAAGGATATTCTCCTCATGGCTTGCTGTCAACCATCACTCGGTCTATGCGATAATGCCACTAGTAAGACACCACCATTGTATGCAATAAAAGGAGCATTCCAACCAATGCAACTCTCTTCTGGAATGAAGACACTATACCGTTGGTTAAGAACCCTAAGACCAAGTGATTCTGCTGTACAAGGTGGTTTACTAGATAGTTGTATACAAAGCAATCCAGTATTAGCTACCGCCTTGTTGTCTTCCCCCTCTCTGCCGTGGTCTTTGGATCAACCAGCTGCCAGTAGAAGGTGGTTGGCTAATGCAACGAGTGCGCACATCTTACTCCTTACAATTGCAAACTATAATGCTGGTATATTATCAGTAGATGAAAATAATACTACTAACAAAAATGGTGGTGGTGGGCTGTCATCAGGAATAGTTAGGGAAATCATATCACCAGGGATACTTCCCCCGATACGTATTATATCCAGGTCAGCCTTGAGTAGAGGAGTACAACACTCCAATGCCCTAGTGAAACATTCAACACTATGTTTACTATGCAGTGCGTTAGATGTGAGCTTGAAGTTGATAAGGGAGGTGGAAGCACTGGGTATGGTGGATGTTGCCGATAAAGTGAGACAGATGGTGAGGGGATCAATGCCTGATCCTCAGTCTGTACTAGCAGTGCTACTTAGTAATAATAGTAATAATAGTAGTGGTGGTGATGGAGATCATAAAGAAGAAGAAGATGATGATGATGATGAAGGTAACAACAACAAGAAGAAAAGCAACGACGATGACAATGACACCAAAGTAAAGAGCAGCAAGATGATGCTGGTGGGTATGTGCCTCAAAACATTTGTCAAATGGCAAAATGTACTGCCAAATGTATTTGTAGAAAGCAGTATAGACGTAGAGAGACTGGTACCTTGCCATTTAGCTGCATTACCACCAAACACACAATATGGCTATCTAGAGTTAATTGGTCAAGTGGTTACTACTACTATTAGTAAAAGTAGTAGTAAAAGTATTATTCCAATAACAAGTACTACACCACTAATGCCAATACTTCAAACTCTAGTCAACCCAGCTGTCTCAAAGGAGGTTTGTAGTATGGCGGTTGAGGTGCTGACTCAGAGATTGCTGGCAACTGGGGGCTTTGAGAAGATGTATGAAGATGAAGCACAATTATACTTTCAAGCTCTGAATGTTGTAGAGTGGAAAGAAGAGACTATGGCATCATTATTATCATCAGGAGTAGCAGCATCTGGAGTGCTTACATTTCTATGTGAAGCAGTGTTGCTCTTAATGAGACGACCACATGACATTTATGAACAGACCATGCAACACATCACTGCTTTGAATGGAGCTGCAGTAGCACAATCGTCGTCATCATCATCGTTCAGTCTTCTTGGTCCATGTTTGTTAAGGCAAGCATTGCGAGTATTGCCATCTGAGAAAACAAACGTACAAGATAGACTCGCCATTGCTGCATACACAAAGAGTGTGTTGGTTGCTATATTGCAGCAACAATATATAGACGTCAAGCCATATGCGTCTGTTTTGCTCGGTATAATCAAAGATGAAGCAGTGAGACAACAAGAGCAGCAAGCAAAGGTGAATGTTGAAAGTACCACTGATAGTAGTGGGAGCGTTGTGTTGCCTGAAGAAGGTAGGCAATTATCTGAACTTGAAGAATTGCTCCATACTTTTACTGGAGGAAGAAGGTATGACATTGATAGCAAGCCACAGGAGCATAAGAAGAAGAAAATGAAGCTTTCCAATGGCCATCATCATCATCATCATCTTCGTCATCATCATCGCCATCAAGAAAACAATGGAAGCTCTCCACGACTGCTAATTAAAATCGTATCATCACCAACTGCAACATCAAAGAACAGATCATCTCCTCCTCCTCCTACTACTACTATTAGTAGTAGTAATAATATGCATGTTTATCGGCCAATGATGGCACCTTTAGTACAAAGTCTTGCTTTTGATGAAGATGATGCCAAGGCATCCCAACATCTGGCAACACTCTTAAACACAGTGCTACAACCCAAGAATAATAATGCATTCACTGTATACCATGTTCTAAGGCACTGCTTGTTCTGGTTATCACAATACACTACAAAGCCAAGTCGTCAGCTGGAAAAGACCAATATAGAGGGCCTGTTTGTTGTCATCAAGGCATGTATGTCTGTTTCAACAACGACAACAACAGGGACGAGTAATGCTCAAGTGAACAAAGAGATGTGCTTGGCAATAATATCATCTTCACCTGTGATCCTCTCCACTCTCCAAAGCACTACTGATGATGATGATGCGATTAGTAACCTTATCCATTATGGAGTAGTATCTGTGCTGAAATCGTTCATCACTGCCAGTCAGTCTCATTATTCATCATCAGTATATAACACTGCACTTGTTAAGTGCTTGGTTGATGGATTTACCCAGCAATTGAGAAATCTGTCTGATAGCAGCAAGGATGAAGCAGCAGCAAGGGGAGAAGGAGGAGAGGCTCCAAGGTGTGTGCGTACTTTCATCGAATTACTGCCCCTTATTCCTCGTCAAGATATTAAGGCAGCAACAGAGCAGGCATTACAATTGGTATCTAATTTCAATAGTGGCAATAACATTAGTCATTACCATTGGTTATTGAATGCTACTGCTTCTCTCTTAGAAGAACAACAGCAACAACAAGATGGAGGAGAAGGCGATACTGCTTGGATACAAGACACAGTACTGCCTATCTTATGTCAATCACTAGGAGCACTACACCCTTCCCCATTGGATACTGTACTGGCTAGAATATTGTCAAATCCAAGAATGCGTGCTACTTACTTTGGTGCTAGTAATATTATTAATAATAATGATAAAAAACAGGGATATTCTCAGGAAGAGGTGTTGATAAAGGCTGCCATAGACGTACCAACTGAAGAGAGATGTGTTATTGCTATTGCTGTGTTGAAACAGTACCCATCTCATCTGGAAGCTGTGGCTAGAGAATTGACAAGAAAGATGGTGGAGTGCTCATATGATGCCGATGGTACTGAAAAGAAGAAGAAGAAGAAGAAGCATAAGACGAAGGCTGATGGTGAACATCAGAAAGACTGCATAGCCTACCTTCCTCTCTGTGTTTACATTCTAAAACAACAACAACAACAACAACCAGCAAGTAGCAGTATTGTGGAAAAAAATAAAAATGAGAAAGAGTCAAGTGCAGCAAGGGTTGAGTTGGCTAATGCAGTGGCAACTGTGCTGCATAGTTACTTTACAAATACAAAGAGTGACAGTAATTCGAATAGCTTCCATGCTGGAATTCTGAAAAGATATGCAGTAGCTGCATTGACGGCCTCATTACAAGCATCTCCTTCATCAGTATCGGCCCTTCTTCAACAACTTACTGCTACTAGCAAGAGTACTACTAATGAAGAGGGGTTTATTGCAGCATTGATGCCTAAAGAAGGGTGGAAGGTATCTAGAAATGACGAGGAAGAAGACTGCAGCACAGTTGCAGATAATTGTGAAAAAGCGTCTCTGGCTCTTATGTTTTTAGCAATATCAACATCACTCACCACCATTCAACTGCTCCCCTACATTGCTGCCTTTTCATCAACACTAGGTCGGGTCTACAAAGCGGGTCTACCAGGTGATAAGAAGAAGGTCACCACCACTAGTGCAGTTACTCCTTCTTCTTCTTCTTCTTCTTCTTCATTTTTGGAAAGAGTGCTGATGCAAGGCTTGGATGGCAGTTTAGGAGATGCAGTTGCAGCCTTGTCGTTAGAACAACGGAGAAGCACAGAAGCTTTTGTCAAGCTAGCTCACATTGCTTGTTGCAAACTTGCTCCTGAAATACTAAAACACAGATCTTCTGATGTTTCCAGTATATGTACTCTCAGAAGGTTTATTGCTGCTTTGCTCCCTGAAGAACGGGAATGGACTGAAAAGGATCATCACTGCCGACGACAACAGAAGGAAGGCAGTGAAGAAGCTGTAGGAAGGTCTGCCATGCATTTATTGGAGTTGCTGACGTGTCACTCTCAATTCTTGCCAACATTGCAATGCACTGCTGATAGTCCCGCGCCCTTGGCTCCTGCAGCTCGAGCTCTTCCTAGACCTCTGGAAAGTATCATCTTGGTCTTGGCAACAGACGAATGTATTCGTACTTCTAGGGTTAACACTCTTGTGGAGGAGAACAGGAAACATCTTAAAAGAAACTATTGCGAATTGATGCAGACATTGCTAGACTTGGCATTATTAGCTCCACAATCCAGTGCTCCATTTACCAAAGCATTGGAAGTGTGCAAACATTGGCTGCCAGTTATCATGGCTGCTTATGGTGGCAGTTTGAGCATCGCAGACAAGGCAGTTTGGTCTCTTGCTAGGCTCCTTAACACCACTGTATATATGTATGGTGATGATACAGCAATGGTTGATGCCAACAAGAACTGGGATATTGTCAGCTTATTCGATGGTCCATTGGCCAAGTCGGGATATGTATGGGGACCTGAAGCTCTGAAACAACTAAGCAAGAAGAAGAAGGAGAGGAGTGCAGATTACGATGATAGTAATGATGCATATGTAGATGTTTTGTCAAAGATAGATCCAGTCAGGTGTGGATTAACAGTGGCTCTCTATCCAGAAGAGTGCACCTTGCTTGGTGGTGGTGGTGGTGGTGGAGAGAAGAGCATTGAGACGATAACAACAACTTCTTCTCACGATAATAGTAGTGCCATATCACTACAACAGCTTCCCTACGCAAATGGAGGCTACGATCCATCATTTATACTGCCATTGAGCTTGTTTTTGTTGAAATCCAAGGCAGTTGAGCCTCGTCATTTTGTCCAACTAGGATTGCTCAGTGTCACTCTTCGTTGCCTGGCCTCTGCTGATGCACCACTACGTGCCATGGCCTACGAGATTGTCGCTCTATACAAACAGCAACTCATGGATGACGAGTGCAATTTCAAGGAGAAACAGCAGCTAATTGTGGCGTTGAATGCATTACAAGTAGCTATAACGACTCCATTCTCCCGTCTTTCTAGCTGTCATGCTGTGTTTCTTGCTGAAGCTGCCACGCTGGCTTTAAACCCTGGGCATCCCATGTTTTCTCCAGTCAATAAGTACCTATTAAAACAACACGCACTAGATTTATCTGACGATATTCCTCTGTTCAATCGAATGATGCTGTCAGGTTCCCAACAATCTAGAGAAGAACGTACCTGGCTGTTATCACTGCTCATATCAGGTCTCCGTAGCAGTGAAGATGCATACCTATACAAGAAGAAACATGTAGTGGAACTAGTGATGAGTCTACATGATGCTCTACCTGCCAACTCGGCATCAGTGTCGTTGTGTTTTCAATTGATACGTAGGGTGCCTTGTGTTCCAAGGGCTGCAAAGTTTGTGTTTGACACGTGTGGTGGATCTAGTTGGCTTGGAGCCATCATTTGCAAATCCATAGTCACAGCAATGACTGGTGATAATAGCAGTAATAATAATGGCAATAATGAAAATCTGAGTACTGCATTAGATGCATGTGGTACTCTTTATAATTTGACACAATTGAAGAGTGTTATGAGGGGCCCTGGATCTTGGTTGGGAGCTGCTCATGATTTGATGGTCGTCTCTCGGAACATATTGCATACCATACTATCATTGCACTCGGCAGATCAGAAGAGATATGGTAATTATGGTACGAGTGCTGTTAGTAATAATGCTATTGGTAATAAAGCCATCATCAAGGAATGCATCATAAAGGTATTGAGAGTAATGCTGGCAGCTGGTAGACATAGAAGATCTGGTGGATTGGGAGCAGGAATAGGGGCAGGCGAAGTACAAGAGCTGGAAGATGGCTTTATAGTTGTAAGGAGGAGTGGGGATGGAAGTAGAAATAATACTCATAGTGGTAGTACTGCGGCACATGATGATACAAGACTCATAGAGGTCTTGAATGCATTGTATGAGATTGCTGATTGAAGGTAGTGTTAGTTAGTTTTTCTGTCTGTAACTGTGAAAATGTGTGTGTTGATCAAGTTGTGTTACCTATTGGATTGATATTAGTAGTTAGTTAAAGATACATTTGACAATGATGTTCCTTGTCAACGCTGCTGATTAAACAAAATATACCACTGCTAGTAGTAAGTAGAGAATCAAGCAGTGAAGAAAAGAAAGCCCCCAAGCTGCTGCAGTAATTTAAAAAAAATGAGAAGCCCGCTAAAGAAAAAACAAAGCAAAGTCCCCCTCTGCGGGAAACCCATTCAACAATATTTTATTTTTATTATTTAAGCATCGCTGTCATAGTAAGATCTATCAGTTCCAGATCCACTGTAAGAGCTTTCTCCTTCCTCTGCCAGACGACCTGACTGTCCATACCCTCCACCCACAAAGGGCACTTGCCCTGTCAAGCTAGGCACTCTCTGTCCATTGGGCGCAATGGCCCCCAGAGCTGCTCCTCTTGCGCTGAGGGGCACATTAGAGCGAGTGACATCACGAGAAGAGTAGATGAAGCTTTCTTGCCTTGAGTTGGCAGTGCTCATTGGTTGGCTAGCTTTGATGCTTCCTGCACGAACCATGATATGGTGGTTTTCACCTGGCTTGACGGTGAACGATTTACCGCTGGGCTTGATGATACGCGACTGCATGCGAGCACGCGCAGCTGCTGTTTCGTCTGCCTGTCTCTCCACTGCTTCCCTGTGTTTGCGCTTTCTCCACTTGACTAGGCAGTAGATTGGAACTGGCAAGATGATGAGGACAACTGCCACCACTGCAGCGATACCCCACACTGGTATGGACGAGGAGTCGTCATCACTGTCGTCTTTTCCTGTGAGCTTGGTAATTGGTATCACTTGAGGTTCCTCCCAAATAGTGGCATTGTCACAATGAATACCCATCAATGTCAAGTCTTCAGCCAAGCTGCCAGACAAAGCACCCTGTGCAACTGCTGCAATTTCACTCTCTACTCTGATGAAGTTGGTCTTGACGGTAACTTTAAGCTTGGCACCAGACTTTTCTGTCTGTAAAAGCTTCCTTTTACCTCTTGAGCCTCCTGGAGCATCAAAGTCCAAGAAGAAGTAGGTTCCCAATGACTGGGTATCGATCTCTTTCATGTCTACTGCCCTGAGGTATCTATCACTGAGCGTTTTGGACACAATGTAGGATTTGGGAGAAGTCCATGGGGCGATATAGAGCCCCTGTAGCTCAAGAGGGAAGATAATGGCAGTGTCAACGGGGAGGAATTTCCAACCAGCTGGCGGGGCTGGTGGAAGGTTGCCATTGGATGGGTCGACGGGGACTGGGGCGGTGGTGGTGGTTTTGTTTGAGGGGCTTTGAGGGGCTGCGCCAAATGGCTGGTCAATAGTGTCTTCAACGGTGATGGGATCGGTGTCGGCACTTCCTCCAACTGGGGTGAAGAAGTCACCAATAGAGGGGGTGGTAGGAGTAGTAGTGGTGGGCACGGTGGAGTCGTCGGTAGATGGTTGAGTTGTGGTGTCGGTGGATGGGGTATCTGGGACAACTACTGGAGGAATAACACTAGTGGACTCATCTGTTGGATTTGGTGTATCAGATGGGATTTCGGGGACTTCAACTGGTGGGATGAGGCTGCTAGATTCTATTGGAGGTGCGGTGGTTGTGGATGTGTCAGACCCAACCGTTGGTGGAGTGGGAGTTGGCGTTGATGTAGCAGCCCCAATGGGACTGTTAAATATATCCAAGAGAGAAGCTACATCTGTCTGTGCTGCTGCGAAGTTGTTTATTACTAACAGGAATGTGAGGAAGATGGCCAACCCTCCTCTGCTACGTCTGTACGATGCCATTTGTCCTGTAGAATGTAATGAAAGGAGTTGGAGTTAGTCAGTTGTGCACTAGAAGTAGAACACGGCTTCAGACGGGCAGTTTACTTGGTTTACAAGCTGCATCTCTCTGTTTGTTGGGTGGATGTTAGGGGTTCTCGTCACCAAAAACACTGCTTACCTGACGTTTCTTATCAACAATGAAGCCTTTATGAGCTTATTATTTGCTTCAGACAATTTCCAGGAATACCCACTTTTATTCTAGGAGGTTTCTGTCTTGACGCAAAGATAGATTGCGATTGTTGCAGCTTAGTGGAACAAAATACTAAAATGCGATGGACCCACTCTACTTAATCAGTTAGTTGACATTAATCGATATCAATAAGCAAATGAAATGTAGTAATGCTGAGCGTCGAAGGTGCTTTTGTAAACGCGTGAGTGCAAAACCTGCAAATTGGCGGTTGGAAACTCGCTGCTCCCCCCATGCTGCCAGCTGGAAGTGTAATACGCTCTTAGGGGCGAGTTTACAGCTGAATTTCCTTGTTATTGAATAATGAACAAATAAGTATGTGTAATGATCTGCTTAGATCCATCCATATTAAGGCTAACATTGAACTGAATTTAGCTTGAAATCCCTTGTGCAACATCTGAAATTTACTTCTCTCAAGACACGCACATTACTGACATAAATCCTCGCAACCATGAAAATAGAAGCTTCCAAGGACATTGCCGCAACAGCCGAGGCTTCAGTGACAATAAAGTAAGTTGACCACCAATAATATTTTCCTTCCATTCCCCCACTTCTCTCTAACCCATTGCACCTCCCCTCCTCTCTCTTACCTTTACAGCAACCCCTCATCATCAAAGTCTTCTTCTCTAAACCCCCAAAGTCTCCAAAAAGATGAAGAAATTGAAGAAACAGCAGCGGCCATTGTCAGACCTTCCTCCAATGGCAGCACTCCCTGCCTCCCCGACATGTCAGCAACCCTCAATGCTAAAGTCACCGTCACCCCCGAACAGCAGGCAGATCCCCGCCTCTTGAGCACAGTCTATGATGACATGGCCGTCAAGTTTACCACTACTGGCCTCAACGTAGAAGCAATCTCACAAATGCAGCAATATTTCACATCACTAGATGGCCCTGGTCACGCTGTGCCTCTTGCATATGCCAACTTCCCAGTCCCTTTACCACCATCATCAGTTAGACTGGCAGTCGTGTTTTTCCAAGAATGCAATAAAAAATTGGGAGAAATGCTGCATGAAGCTTCAGCTGCAATCATGGCAGCTCTTCCTGATGGTTTTAAAATACATCTCAACAAACCTAGTCATTATCATATCACTGTTTATATGACTAGTCAGCCGTATACTCTAAGACCAGATCCATTCGACAAAGAGACAGGTGGGCTGCCTCCTGGGTACCCATCTTCAGAGGAAACAGCAGCAGTGGCCAATCCTCAGCCAGAGGTGCTGGAGAGAGAGATTCATGCAATGAAACAAGCAGCAATGACTACTCCTGCTCCTAAATTTGAAGTGCACAGGATCATATTCGCAGACAGCGGGACATTGTTATTATGTTCGGTTGATAATACTGGTCACCTGACTAGTTTGAGGAGTAGAATGAGAAGTGTGTTTCCAGGAGCCCCCCCCCGACAGAGCACTATTGTTCATGCCAGTTTGGCAAGATGCCTCACTCCTAGACAGCTGACGCAAGATGAGATAGGGAGGGTACAGGAGGCGTGTGATGCTTGGAGTGAGAAGGTGAGGGGAATGAAATTTCATCCTGAACATATTTACCACATTCAAGAAGAGACGTTTACGACTGTAGAGGGTCCAAGGGTGAGGTTGCCTTTCCAGGGATACATCGAGAACTGAAATGGGATTTAATAAAAGAATTGTTTGTATTGATCATTAATACTGTTAAAGAAATTATCGTATACATGTATATGTAATATTATTTTGTCAAAGGGAAAAGAAATAGCGAAGAGAATCACGAAATGTTTCTGGGACGGGACAAACTGACCATCCCGCAAGGACTGCCTCATTTGATCTAGGAATTTCCAGACTGACTTCTGTACCATATATAATAGACGCAAACAACGCGTGCTTGCAATGATAAACCAGGTTTATCGTGTGCATTGGCCTATATAGTACCAATATGTCGCCAAGGCTTTATCTTGTATTTATTGTAGCAGCATTATCCTGTTCTCTTGCTGCCAGTCAAGAGGATATTATTACCTCAGAAGCTCAAATATACGGCAGTGATGATCCCTTTGTTCCAGTAGGAGCTCTACTTAATGGATCCTGTGGCTATGGAGTGTTTTCTCCAGAAGTATACCCGAATATTGGAGCTGCAGCCATCTCCCCGTCCTCCCCTCTTGCATCGTCAGCACCTCAACAAGGCTGTGGCATCTGCCTCCAAATCACCTGCCAAGGTCCCTCTTGTTTACCAAATGCCAGACCAGCCACTGTCACAGTTGCAGATTCATGCTCAGACTGCTCCTCAGACACCATTGTCATCCACTCCTCTCTGGCTATCACCTTGACTGGGTCCCCAAACAAAAACATCCCCATCTCTTGGAGACAAATCCCATGCCAGCCCCCTGGAGGCATCATCATTGATGTTGACAGATACAGAGTGGACGCTGGTGGATACATCAGGCTTGCATTCTTAAATGTTGCTGGCAGTGGAGAGGTTGAGAAAGTTGAGCTCAAAGGGTCAATGGAAAGTGAAAGTCAGTGGAGAGTGATGGAGAATGGATGGGGTGCTAGGTATGAGGTTAGCAGGTTTCCAGCAACACCACTCGACTTGAGAGTGACTACTCCAGAGGGAGTCGTGGTGATGCGTGAGGTGTTGGAGGATCCTGGTGAGACTGGGAGATTTCTGTCTGCTGAACAGGTTGGTGTTGTTCCATCTAGATCTGATGATGGTGGAGGAGTGATGGAGGCAACTCTTCTTCCCATCACCCTATTACCTGCACCAGAGCCTGCAGAATTGGTTCTTTTGCCCCTTCTTGCCCCAGCTGGTGAAGTTCCTCCAAAGAGAAGGAAGGGTAGTGGAAGAAAAATCATTGTACCTGCTGTTGAAGAAGCGATAACTGTTAGTTTACCTCCAATTCCAGAGGCTCCTATTTTGGAAGCTATTACTTTCCCTCCTGTTGATGAAGTCAAACTGCCCTTGTTATCTTCTCCACCATCATTGGAGCGAGATGCTCCCACTGCATCATTGGCACCAGCTCTAGAGGTGGAGACTGATCTTATTCCAGCTCTAGCTCCAGCTCTAGAGGTGGAGATTGATCTTATTCCAGCTCTAGCTCCAGAAGTTGAGGTCGAAGAAGAAGAAGAACCAATAGTCGCATCACCTCCACCACCTAAAGCATCACCACCTCCAGTCAACACATGTGAAGGGAATCTCTACCAAATCATCCAAGACATTCCTCAACTATCCACATTCGCATCATACGTCAACCAAACTGGATACGCCTCCCTCCTTGAAGACGCATCCGACTCACTCACCGTCTTTGCACCCATCAACTCGGCTTGGCCTCGGATTCAATCCGAGCTAACAACAGCCAATCGTACTAATAGTCTTGAAGATGTTATTGCCTACTTGATCAGAGTAGGTCCAGTGGCTATTGATCCTAATGCAGTGCCTAATGCTGCAGGTGAGATTATTATTGAAGTGGAAACGGTGGGAGGTGAGGTCCTTTTTGTGGTGTCAAAAGGGGGGAGTTTCCTTGTGAGAGGAGTTGGTAGCGATGATGATGATGATGATGATGCAGAATTGAGGTCTACTGAGAGAGGATGCAATGGGGCTGTTAACATACTGTCAGCTGTCCCTCTTCCTTTTTGAAATTTATAATTTATGAATCCGTCATGGGGTGGTTCTTTTGATTTCAACCTTTTTGCTATCTTCAATTACACATGTGTATATAAATAAGTAGAAAGAGAGAGAGAGAGAGAGAGAGAGAGAGAGAGAGAGAGAGAGAGAGAGAGAGAGAGAGAGAGAAAAGAAGGAAGATGTATGTTTACCTAGATAGAAGCATAGAACCTACTACAAATTTATTGGTAGATAGCACGAGTGAGAAAAAGAGAGAGAAAGAAACATGTAAAAATAGAGAAGGGGCATGGATGCTTTCTTCCAAAGGTACATTGACACGCATAAAAAAAATACAACTTCATCATCATGATTATCATTCAACTTTTATTGTTGGTTTTGTACGTGAGATTTAGGTCTCGATGGTGGGGGCGGCATCATCCTTACTGCAGCAACCTTCATCGTTGCTTTTGTGAGGTCAGGATTTCCCATCAGAGAAGAAGATTTTAGTCTATTGTACTGCATCTTCCATTCATTTAACTTTGAGATTAATGGAGCAGGGGCTATCAAAGTTAACAATTTCTGATCTGTCACTACTTGTGATGATGATGGGGAGGTGGTCAGACGAGATGTAGGGAAGACATAAATGTTGGCTCCTTTGTTATTGTTGTTATTAATGTGGTTGTAGGTAGTAGTGTTGTGTGTTGCTACCGCGGGGTTGGCGAAATTGATCTTTCTCTTCCTATTAAGGATGGTAGCTTGTTGTTGTTGTCTCTGAGCAGTGGTGATGATGTCTTGGTGGAAATGCACTCTCTTGGTTGGTTTTGAATTTAGAGGTGGAGCCCATAAATGCTTGAGCTGGCGTTGCTGGAAGACTGCAGTCTCGCCGCCCAGACTGTTGACCTTCTCGACAGTTTTTATTGGACTTGGGTTTGAGAGTGATAGTAAGATATTTGCCACGTCCTCGGAAGGAGGTATTGTAGTAGCCTGTATGGGGATAAAGAGAAGTGAGATGAGAGATCAGTATGAACCCCCCCATCTTGAAGAGCATTCACATTTCATACGCAGCAAGTACTAACACTTTGGACTCTGGCCATCCTTTTATGATAACTGTTGATAGTTGCAGCTGCTGTGTCAAGTTTGGACCTATGTTATCGCCTAGAAAGGTTGTTGCGTTCGATTCAATTTCAGGATGTCTGGGTGCAAGTTTTATCTATCTGTACTCTAGATCCTAGCTATACCTTGACCGATAGCACACCTGAATGCTTTATATATTATATATTGAGACGTTTGGCCGAGCGAGTTGGTTTTGCTGAGATAAAAGGGGCATGCTGCCTTGCAAGGCATGCTCACCTCCTGAAAAAAATGGTTGACTCAGATCGGGATCATTCAAGAAGAAAGTACCGATATTATGTATGTATACACTTCTGTGAGGTTTCAAAACTTCTAAGACCCCTATTGTTCATTCTTTGGCTCTCTGTATAGCACTTAGAATGTGTGTATGCGTGTTAATCTGATCAGATAACTGCACCTTTCAAAGGCCTATGAATGCCGTCACCCCGGAGCAAAGAGAAGCGATCTTAAAAGAAGAGCGTTAGCCCAGTGATCTCTGCTATAATTTAAGATTTTCTTACTTTGTCCACCCATAGATAAATCAAACCTTTACAGATAATTTGATTAATTATGATGCACGTATCTACTGCCCCGTTACAGAGCAGATCTTGTTCTGTGGCCATTTTGAATATTTGTAGGCCCAAACGCCTCTCTGCACCGCACAACTATCAATCATACAATCACGGTCTCATCTACATTCGAAACCAGTCATCCACCACTGCAAACCCTTCCACTACTACACCTTCACCACCAGCAAGTAAGACCCTCATCTCATCTCTCCGCCATGTCGCTCTTCCACTCGCTGTAGTTTCCATCGCTGCTGTCGCGCTTGCTGCCTTCTTCCCAACTGCTGCATATGCTAAAGCCAAGGCTGTTGCAGTACAAAATACATCATTCCATGGAAGTGGTATCATGTCTTTCATTCTACACATGCCTCATCACTTGGGTGAGATTGTAGCCAAATATGGCACTGCCACCTATGCCATCTTATTCGCCATTGTCTTCGCTGAAACTGGACTTGTAGTCACACCCTTCTTGCCTGGAGACTCCCTTCTATTTGCTACAGGTGCTTTGGTAGCTCTCGGAAAGATGGATTTGGTAGCTCTTCTTGGAGTCTATACCATTGCCGCTATTCTAGGAGATGCCGTCAATTACGCAATTGGAAACTATCTGGGCAGTGCTGCACTCAAATCCCGCCTCATCAAACCAGAATATATATCCAAGACTAAGAAATTCTACGCAAAATATGGAGGAAAAACAGTAGTCTTAGCTAGATTCGTGCCAATAGTGAGAACCTTCGCCCCCTTTGTTGCTGGCATCGGCAGCATGGCATACTCCCAGTTTGCTATGTTTAATGTGGTAGGTGCTCTCTTATGGACTGGTTTGTGTGTAGGTGCTGGGTATGTGTTTGGAAATGTACCTGCAGTACATGATAACTTTTCATTGGTGGTGTTGGGGATTGTGGCAGTGAGTTTGCTCCCTTTAATATATGAAGTATGGGCTGCTAAAAAGGAAGGAAATAAAATGTTTGGTAATTGTAGTGGTTCTGGGGGGATGTCTGGTAGAGCTACACGATTGGGTAGTAGTCTGTCTGCCACATTTCATTAGATTTAGAATAAAGATAGTGTACGAGGTTGAAGAAAGAAGAAGAATATTTTTTTTGACAGACTTTGAATGAATGTGTGTGGCTTGTGAAGAAGTAGTGTAAACAAAACCCTTACAATGAGTCGTCCATTTCATATTTAATAGCAATAAGAGTTTCAAAAATAGCAAGCTGAACTGAGTACACACATGCATGTATGTTTCTATTCAATCAATCAATAGAGAGAGAGAGAGATATTTACAGCAAAAGCTCAATAACCTATACTACTGTTCTGCTGCCGGTGCTGCTGCATCATCAGTAGGAGCCATCAGCTCCTTTTGTACAATTTCAATAATAGTCTCAGCAGGCAGCAACCCCTCAGTACGTAAAGCTGGCTTAGTAGGATCCATACCAACAAATATCATAGTAGGCAGCCCCATAATCTGTAAAGCGCTGCTTATTTCTTCATTTTTATCACAATCTATTTTGAGGATCTTCACCGAGTCCCCCAGCTGGTCGGCAACTTGTTCCAGCTCCTTGGCAAGCAGGAGGCATGGGCCACACCATGTGGCATAGAAATCTACGATGATGGGTCTGTCACGACCCATGATCTCTGCTTCGAGCTGGGCTCCATCAACCTCGGTGGCGGCAGTCTTGAAGACAGAGCAGCGGTGGGGTTGAAATCTGGGTGAAATGAGGATGTGTGATTTGGGGGGGACTTGACTACGGAAAGAACGGTTGTGACATGGTTGGATTTTATTGGGATGATGTATAGATGCCATTGGTTGGCTTAAAGAGCTTGAGCAGCTCCTAGTGACGTTCATTTGATGTTGCATCACGGGTTTATGAGCAGTCTTTTCAAATCTCGACCAATCAATTATAGTTTCATGCGTTTCACGAAATGTATTGATGATTTTTATTGCATGGAATTGAGTAAGGTTCGCGGGTTTAAGTGTTCAGAGCCAGGAAAACCGAGCGACATTGATGGGGGCACAGAGAGCGGTGGGGACACAGAGAGCACTAATTATCATGCCATGCCTTGGTATCCGCTTAATTTCCTTTCATTTCAATATTGTGAAGTGTACAAGATGCAATCTCAAAAATCTTAACCTCTTTCTTCAACCCATTTCGATCGATCAACTGATTTGACTTGGCAGCACATTGCTTGTATTGGGGACATCTTAGGATGCAGCACATTGCCTATATTGGGGACGTCACCGCCCTGCATGCCACCCATATCCCTCTACACCCACCCCAACACCATATACAACTTGTTTTTACCGGAATTGGATCACAGCTACACATATATTCCTTGCCAGATGGTCGCCGCCTCGCATGTCGCACCGTCTTACCTCATGGCGTCAGAATTCACGGCATCACCTCCACCCATACCCTCACCAACAATAATACCCTAGTCATTGCTATTCATGGTGATTGCTACGTGACCTTCTATTCCTTATCTTACCTCACTGATAAGGAATGGCATCTATCTCTTCTCTGTGATCTCCCACCTCTCCCTTACTGGACTATGGCCCTCCACCTGGCACCCATTGCCACAATTAATACTGATAAAACTGCGTTCATAGCTGCCGTTGGTATGTGTGACAACTCAGTTCAATTGCATCTCCTACATACCTCATCAACGGCATCTACTATTAGCTGTACATTTCTAGCACATTATGAATGCACTGAACATTCCCTCCTCTACTCCATGTCCATCCACTCATCCAACGGATATTTGGATGCTACTACTGGCAAGGAAAGAATTCCAATGAATTTTCAGGTAGCATCCGGTACTATATTATTAGATGTCATCACATGGTCATTTAAATACTCTCTTGTGCTTGACAACAATGAAACATCACCATCTTCTTCATTAATAGCGGTACCTTTGCAATACAGACTACAAGGACATGAGGGATCTATTCATAGAGTGAGATGGTCTCATACTGGGACCACCTTGGCCTCAGCATCTGATGATAGAACATTACGTATATGGCACCTTGATGATAATAATGAAGAAAGGACTAGTAGTGCTGAAGGCAGGTCCAACGTGAAAACAATAGAAGCTTCTTTGGTGTTATGGGGGCACACAGGAAGGTTGTGGGATTGCGCCTACCTAGGTCCTGATTGCAATTACATAATGTCAGTATCTGAAGACTGTTCGTATAGGGTATGGAATATTGAAGATGGAGGAGGGAGGTGTGTGACTCATGTTGGTATCGGGCATAGAGGGAGAGGGATATGGCAGTGTGCTGTTTTAATTCCATCATCATCGTCGTCATCGTCGTCATCATCGCCATTGGTATTAAATGGAGAGGGTAGTAGTAAAGATGTAGTTTTGGTGACTGGTGGGGCTGATGGAAGTGTGAAATGTTGGTTGCATACTGTTTCCGAAGAGAAGAGTGAGAGAGTGGAGGTGATAGAGTGGCGTTTAAAAGGAATACTGACAGGTATGAATGCTAATAAAGACTGGGTTCGGGAGCTGGTCCTTCTTCCCGACATGACTACCTTGTATATGGCTACTCATTATGGTTTGGTACTACAAGCACATTTGAATAGACGTGAATGTGAGGTGGTGTATTGCTCACCCAGTAATGAAGGCTTGAAAGAAGTCGCTGTGACAAGGAGGGGAGAGGAAGATGTCTTGGCTCTAGGAGATAAAAGTGGAGCGGTGGAAATAGTCTGCATACCTTGCTGCTCATCATCAACAGTCAAATCCTCTCCTTCCACTGCTAGTTTGATGGTACGTTGGATGCCACACCCAAAAAGCAGGACTATCCTATCGTTGTTTTGGTACAGCAATAAAGATGATAATGGCAATACTTTGATATTGTTTTCAACTGATTTGAGAGGTGAATTGGCAGCCTGGAAAGTGGCCCCATTTCTATCATCATCACTAGAGCCAGAGATGATTGGTAGAGGGCAGTCTCCTTATACTTCTAAAATAAGAATAACTGCACTAGCTGCTACGAATGGTTTCGTAGTTACCGGAGATACAGGTGGCAACTTGGTAGTGTGGAAGTGGACCTACCACCACCAACAACAACAACAGCAGCAGCAGCAATCGCCAGTATTAGAGGCAGTGGCTTCTTTAAAGGGAGCATTACCTATGGCAGTTATCAGAACTATAACATTGAAGTCTTTAGATACAGCAGTAGCTGAGAATAAGGAGTCGATGCTTGAAATTCGCATTGGTGGTTCGGAAGGTCTTCTTGCAACTGTAGGTTTTAGATATAATAATAATAAGAATTATTATGAAAATAAAATAGGAGAGTTGACTGGACGGCTTGTAGTACTGCAACGAGAGAGAATTACAGCTCCTTCCATTATCGACTGTGAGGTGATATGCCGAGAAGATGAAGAAGGTGGTGGCTGTCAAAGGTTGATTGCTGGCTATGCAGAGTCTTCTTTTGTTGTGTACGATGCAGACGCAGAAGCAGAGGTTGCAAGAGTTCAAGCTGGAGGATGGAGACGGGCCAACACATCTCTTGTATCAATCAATAACAACAACAATAATAATGGCAAAGATATGTTGGTCATATGTCATTGCAAGGGAGATCAGCTGGTTGTACACAAGCAGATACTAAGAGACAGAAAGAGCGATCCACCAAGGTCGCTGCATACAGGTCATCATGGCCGTGAAATGCATGCTGTGTTGTTTCTTCCCACCATTACCACCAGCAGCTCAGTAAACAAGCAACACATGCTTCTTACTGGTGGGGAAGATGGATCTATCAGGCAGCTCATGTGGTCTTCATCTCCATCTGTTGAATGCTATTTCCATCGTTCAGTACTGTTGGGAGAACATCCTGCAATGGCAACTGTACGGGCATTGTCAGCTGTCTGCATCCCTAATGACAACCGCCATCATCATTATCAGCAGCAGCAGTGGGTGTTGTTTAGTGCAGGTACTCGGCAAGTTCTTGCTACTTGGCTTCTTACCTCTAGTACTACATCGTCACCACCACCATCATCACCACCATCACAACAACAACAACAACAACTGCAATGCCGACCCCTTGGTTTTCCCTACAATCCTGCTGCTGGAGTAGCTAATACCAAGAAGTTTAGTAAAGGATTAGAAACTGATATTGAGCTTCGTTGGATGTCACTGAGTGCCTTTTATCATCACAACACCCCTACTGCTTCTAGTAGTAGTAGTAATAGTGGTGGTGGTATAATCTTTGTTGTTGCCGGTGGATCCGATGGAACCCTGATTCTTCTCAATCAAGGTCTACACACTGCCATTCATGTTAATGATATTAATGACAATGGAGTAAAAAGGGGACTATCTACTCAGAAAGCTGCATGCTGGCCTGTAGCAGCAGAGTTACATTATCATGAAGCTCCGATACTCAGCACAGCATATGTATGTGTGCAAGGTAGACATTTGTTGCTCAGTGGTGCAACGGATGGCTGTATTGTCTTGTGGGACCTGACTCCTGCCACTATAGTAAAAGAAAAAGAGACAGAAGTAGGAAATAGTAATTCTCCTCCTCCTCTACAGTTGTCACCAACACAGGTACTGCACAGTACACATCAGTCGGGAGTCAATGCTTTGGATGTGGCAGCAGTAGTGGGCACTGGAAATCCAACTCCCAACACCCTCTTTGTTGTGAGTGGGGGTGACGATCAAGCCATTGCCGTCAACATCATCACTCTTAGCAGTAGAAACAACGATAACAACAACAATCAAGCAACCGTTAACCATGTCACACAATCTAAAGTTGAATGTGCTCATTCATCAGCAGTCAAAGGTATCTGGACAGATGGATGCCATATTGTATCAGTCGGATTAGATCAAAGGGTCAGACGATGGAACATAATCATTCATAATAATAACACTAGTGATAATGGCAATATTCATAAGGGCCATGATGATGTGCATATCAAAGAAAAGGGATGGTATACAAGTCAATGTATAGAACCTGCTGCGGTAGATGTGAATGGAGATTACATTGCAATTGCTGGAAGAGGGTGTCAACTACTGTTACATAAATGATGGGCATGTTGATAATATTATTATACCAGTTGGTAATTATTAATCTGTAATTGACCCTGGAGGGAGAATATATACAACCTGTTTCTCAGTTGGTAGATGGAGTTCCAACAAACCCAAAACACTCCTTCTACTGCCGCTATTATCACTCCTTCTTCTTCTCCTTGTAGTAGTAAGGGTACTACTAGTCATCTTCAACAAGGCTATATACGCCTTTGTGAAACATACCAAATGTGCCAAAGGCCCATAACATGGCATACGAGCAGTCGACATGCAACCGCCCTCTCCATTGAAATGTATTGCCCCAATCTTGAATCCTTCCTGTACAACCAGTGGATGACTCTCCCACTTAGCCTTCACCTCATCAACATAACCACTAATACTATTCTCGCTGTTATTCTTGCTATCAATAATCCAGCCAATGCATGATCTACACAGCTCATATGGTTTATTGGCTTGATCATCTAGTAATAGTCTGAAATGAGGTAAAGTGGACCAGGGGTGGTGAGGGTCTAGGGATTGGGCTTTGGAGGATATACCTTGGAACTCTTCCTCTAGGTAGTGATATCCACCATTGAACCTGGTGTAGAGCATAATCAAGAATGATGAGGATAAGGATGAGGAAGGTGATGAAGAAGGTGATTTAGAGAATTTAACAGCAGGAGAGAGGAGAGCTTTGATGGTGTAGAGGAGGCAGAGAACCAGCCAGGAAACTGCACAAATGAGGTTATAGAGATGCTTTAAAAGAGCCATTTGGATAAATAATCGTAATAAAATAGCAGTTAAGTCACGTGTATCTTATTTATTAAGAGCCATGAGAGCTGTCAGTTTTCTTTCTTCTCCTCCCTCTCCAACATACAGCTTCCTCCCACCTACACCCCCTCCCACCATCGTTCACACGTTGATGAACTCCCTATCACCCCACCTTGTACTTTTATATTTCTGCCACTCTGGTGGCGCTCTATCTAATAATGAAGTAATATACTGCCTATTCCTCCCTTTATGTCTCAGAAAGAATACAGCTTTCAATATCTCTTGTTCTTCTTCATTCAAATCACCATGCCGCCCTAGCTTTTCAATCCTCAACCTCCTTGCCTCCCACATTATCAAACTAGCTGCTACTGATATGTTGTATGAATCCACAAAGCCATCCATGGGCACTATTATTCTAGCGTCAGCTGCATCTAGAAATTCCTGGCTGACTCCTTCCTTTTCGTTACCTACCACTACAGCTGTCGGTTTAGTCCAGTCAACGTCTTCGACTTCAATGACGGAGGAGTCTTCCGTCAGGTGAGTGGCTACAATTTGATATCCTTGCTGTTGAATAGCTGTCAAACATTCAGCTGTAGTGTCATATATTTGTGTATCTAGCCATTTGTGGGATCCTGCTGAGGATCTTTTACTCTGTTTGTAATTCTTCTGAAGGTTTGTTTCTTTATTCTTGACAACATGAATGGAGCCTAAACCCAGGGCATCTGCACTCCTACATACAGCACTCAGATTTCCCATATCGTAGAGACCCTCTGTGACCATGGTTATACTAAATGACCTAGCGGCACATACTTTTTCTATGTGTGCAATGCGATCTTGGTAGATGATGGGGGATAGGGCAGCGATGACGTGGGCTGCAGTGGTGGGTTGAGTGTTGGTGCTGTTGGTGCCGAGGAAGAAGTCGTTGGAGAATGGGAATTTGCTAGGGGAAGACATGATTTTATGGGGCGGATTCCGTCTGGGGCTACAATCATCGTAATTGCACCTAGTTGTGAATAGATTTCTAGAGAAATTGAGTCTTATACTTAACGTTCGGGATTTAAATAATAAACGCATCGGGAAAGGTAGCATATCTGCTATATGGGGTCAAGATTGGTATGATAGTACAATTGAAATCTCATCATACGTTACATATGGGACATTGCGATGATTGGCCCACCCTTTTTTTGTAGCAAACGATCTCCCCTATCAAGTGAACAAAGTGGACGGGACTCTCTCACCGAGTGGTCTTTCTTCTCGAGTGGTCAAACTTGCCCTTCAACGCAAAACTTCAGCGCCTGTGACACATTGTAAACTCTCAATATCTTATCGTCATGACTGCAGACGTACAATCAGCCGTTTCTGCCCTCGTAGCTGCCAAAGACGTGGCTGCTTTGGAGGCTGCAATCAATGGTGCTTCATTCTTGGATAGCATTCCAGGCGATGACCGCCAAAAACTGCGTGGTAAGTGTCCATATCCGCAAATAACAGGATAAAGAGTTCACTGCATTTAATAAATACAATCCTCGTCAACCATGAACCAATTTGGTTTCCATTTCCGGCCATCCTCACCCCGTTTCTCTCTCCCACTCCACAGCCGCTAGAACCCGCCTCCGTAAGATGAAGGCAGATGCAGATGCCAAGAGCAATGCTGCTGCAAATACTTCTAACACTCCTGTTGAGAAGTCTCCTCATGCTAAAGACGTATGTTTTCTTTGTTCTGCTATTCTTGTTTACCCCTCCTCCTCGTCATCATACATATAACACCCCTCCCTTCCTCTCTCTTTCAACAATTTTGCAGAGCTACGACGCAGCTGAATTTGATGCCCTCATTGAAAAGTATGAAAAGCTCAACTGGCGCATCATCTCCAAACCAGGTGGTGCCACAGTCAAACCAGACGAATTCTACTCTCTGTACGGGTACCACATGCAAGCCAGCCAGGGTGATAACACTGCTGAGAGACCCATGTGGGCAGAAAAGGGTGGCCTTGATTTCGAAGGCAGAGCTCGTTGGGATGCTTGGACTGCTGTCAAGGGTACTGCAGGCGATAAGGCCAAGCTGGAGTTTGTCAAGACTTATTATGAGTTCCCTGTCAAGTGTTTGTATACTGACACTAGAGGAAAGTAAAGAAGTTAAAGGGGGAGAGAAACAGCTTTGGTTGTATGTAAAAAAAAGACCAAGACACAAGTGTCAGTTGGGGGGACGTATGTGTATTACATGTCTGTAACACCACTATTATTACAGGAGAAGATCATAGTAAGGAGGACTATGAAACCTCTGTATATCATTGCTATAAAACTTGGAAATAGAGTCAAAACACTGAGCATGTCTCCCCTCAAAGAATTTAGCCTTGGTGCAATAATTCACATCACTCCACTGCATCCCCGGCAACCTCCCATACAACAACCTCTTCCTACCACCTAATAGTAGCCCCCCATTATTCTGGGCATCAGTATCATCATCAGAGCATTTCACTTGATTAGTATTCTCGCTCTCTGGAAGTGTTGTATTCAATGCAGCCACTCCAGCTGGCAACCTTCTATTGATCTCCATCAGTATCTCTTGGAAATCTTCATCTAAATGTTCTACTCTGCCTATGTAATCAGCAGCCCATTGACCACCAATGGTAGTCAAACATGTGGTTTGATCATTTGCGTGGAAATACATGAATTTGGAATCAAAATTAGGGCAGCATCCTGGATTTTTCCTACATAAATCTCCTACTATCAGAGGATCACTGCAGAAGTCATTCCACCGTACTGCACTACATGTTGAGTTGACTGCATGTATTAAATACTCATATATTGAGATTGCTCTAGTCCAGACATTTCTTGAGAATCCAAACACAAAGTAGTCGTTCCATTTATCTTCCATAACAGACAAGTCTTGAAGATTGGGGTAGGCATTAAGTCGTAACAGGCAGGTAGCTGAAGGATCATCTGGGCCGGAACACTCCCCAAAGAAGGTCATGACTGTAGTACTAGCCACCTTCTGAGTTCTAAGGTATATTATTTTATACTTGTCGTTAATGAATAAAAGACACCCCCAATGGTTGTGGAATGGCAAGATACCAGGTGGGCGTTTAATAGGCCAAGGAACTCCTGCTGTTTGTGCTGCTTCCTTTTCAGCAACCCAATCATTGAATTGGTGCTGTCTAAAATCGTCAAAGGAGCTATGCCATGCATTGAGGGCTGTCATGCCACCCTTGGCAACGTGGCCCACTCTGGTTGGTATTAATCTAGTGGCTATACTGGGTACTAATCCATTATTATTAGTTGTTGATTTAATGGTGTGGTGATGCATGATGTCAATGGAGGAAGATACACCAAGTTGTGTACTGTGGAAGAATACTACAATGGCTATAAGAATGCATGGAATGATGAAAGATAGGGTTAAAGGGCTAAATATGGTGCTGCTGTTGGAGGATAGCTTCCGTTTATGGAGCTTGGTGGCTCCATTGGTTTTCATTATCATTCTAGGGCGGTGAGGATGGACGGAGGTTTCAAGCGGTTGAGGAAATGATTGTCTTTCTTGTGAGCCTGCTGGGATCTAAGAACTGTATTCTATATCTGATGCTGATTTGTAATCAAGTGCTGCAGTTTGATTGCGAGTGCGGGTAGGGAAAACGCCGCAATGTAGCAAAACTGTCTCAATTAAAAAGGAATCAGATATTGCATACGATCAGGGATATCATGCAGTGCTACAGCGACATAGTTCATTACAGTTAGATAATTTAGTATGCTAAAAGTGCTGCCTCTAGTCCAGAATCGCTACTAATAAGGGCACCAACACCAAAACGTGAGCGTCTCCCCAAAAAACGCTTAAACTGCCTGTACCTCAGCTTGCTTTCAACAAATCTTATCTTTATCACATAAATTCCACATACTTGACCTTAACAATACACATAACACGATGGATGAATTTACGGTACCTGAAAACGTGGAGGAGTTGTGGCAGGAGGAATCCCAACTTCTTCTAAAAGTATCAGAGCTCATAAATTATTCAGAAGAATCGCCCCATGACATCAGCGAGGCAACAGAACGTACGTGAAAGTAGTTTAGAATTCATCAGTTGAGAGAGAGGAAATAATTCATTAACTCTTACAATTTGGCCCCCCTTGTCGATTTTGCAGGCTTGGCTTTCGTTCTGTGTGATCAAGACCCTCTATGCGTCGTAGAACAGCATAATTTTGACCAGCTAGTGAGCTTACTAAGATGCTGGGAGCTAATCGAGGGTAGTAAACGCAGACAGTTGGTCGACAGTCTGTGCTCCTCGCTCACCTGTCTCAACGCTTGGATTGACAAACTCCTTTCTCAACCTCCTGACTCTGTTGACAAGGACTCTGTAGTCACTCATAGATCTGCATTCAAGGCATACATCTTCTTCCTACAATGGTTGTCTTCAATATCCTCCAGAGAAGCTAGGGAAGGCCAAATGGCCTCTTCAATGTCTGCAGCAACATCCACCTCCTCTGGCCGTGGGGGTGGCAGAAAGAAGAAGCCAGCTTCTGAAGCAGCAGGCTGGGACTGGTCTTCTCAACTCCCCAAGATAATGAAGAGCGTCAGTCAAGCAATGAGTGCAGACCTCTGGGCTCTTTTCCGCCCGGCTCGACCCGACGACGCCATTCTCGCTCGTGTCACCCAACTCGCTGCTGCTGCCTTTGCCGAACCGGGCTCTGCCAAGGACCCGGAGCTAGCTGCATCAGCATCCACTGTCCTTGCTGTATGCGCCCTGAGATATGGGCAAATGGAGAGTGTTACCAGCACTATGGTAGAATTGATAAACGTATATGAACACACTCCACCATTGGTTGCCGAGCTGCTCCGACACTCGGTCACCACCTTCAACGATGGTCGCCTTGTGGGTGCAGTGGTCGCAGAGCTGTCTGCAGTAGACCCAGTAGAATATGAACGCCAACAGAATGCCACTGGAGAGAAGGCAGGTGTCAGATCTGTCGCCAATTTTATAGAAGATCTGGCTGCAAGATGTCCCAAACTACTGGCAGGACAGATGGCTCTGCTGCTCCCTCACCTTGGAGGCAGAGCTTGGTCTCTAAGATCTGGTATCATCGCTGCTATTGGTCACCTCATCGCAAAAGCGTTCGTAGACGTATCCAACGAATCAGGCGACCATCAGCGACTGGCTGCCCTCCGTGCCAAGCAGCACCTCCTTGACGTCCTTGTGGAACGTACCAGAGATCAGTCCTCCTTTACCCGCAAAGCAGTCTTGGCCACATGGGCAGCACTGTCTGAACAGAGAGCTGTTCCCCTGGGTCACTGGTCTACTGTGACTGAGATTGCAATTGGAAGACTGGAAGATAAATCATCCTTGGTGCGCAAAGAAGCCATGAGACTGCTGCAAGCTCTAATGTTGCACAATCCATTTGGTCCTTCTCTTCCAGTTGATAGATTTGCAGCTACTTTGGGGACTCATAAAGATATGCTGGATCAACTGTTTCCACCTGAAGAAGATGGCATGCAACAAATTGTCAATGTAGAAGAAGAAAATGAAGAGGAGAAGGAGAAGAAGAAGGAGGTTGCAGCAGTTGAAGAGGATGAAGAAGATGCAATGGAAGTTGATGGTCAAGATACTGGCACAGAAGACGAAGAAGAGAAGAGGGAGGAGAAAGAAGTAGAAAAAGAAGGAAATGTGCCCCAACAACAACAGGAAGAAGGAGAAGAAGCTCCATCATCAGCACCTCAACCAAAATGCAACCCTGCCGATGTCGGTTGGGACGGCTCAGTCGAAGAACTCCAAGCCTTGGTTGCGTCTCTAGAACTGGCAGTCGACTTTGCCCGCTCCCTCACCAACAGTATGCCAATCACCACCCAACTCCTAGCTTCCTCCACAGTCTCTGACGTGCAAGAATCCATCGCATTCCTCCTGACTTGCAAGCAGTTTGAAGTTGATGGTGCCCCCGAGGCTATCAGATGCATGCTGCCCCTCATTTTCAGCAGAGACCAGGCCATCAAGGACAAGATTGTAGAGGCCCTGGACCAGCTGTACATGAGTGGCTGGGCTGGAGCTCTATTGACATCTGCCCAGGCAGCCAGAGCTCTCGTATTACTTGCCAGTGGAGCATCATTGGGAGAGCTGGGTGCTCTAGAAGAATGTGTCAAAGAATTCATCAGCAGAGGCAAAATGACGCCAGTACATATCCACGAGTTGTGGGAGCTGGCAACACGTGCCCATGTTGCTTTAGTCTCTGGAGTAGCTGGAGCTCAACGCGCTCAGCGTGATCTCCGTGCTGCTCTTGCAGTTCTCTCCATGGCAGCAGCAGCCCGTCCAGAGCTGTTCAACTCCCAACACATCTCTACATTCTTGCAATATGGGTTTGATTTCAAGATTGTTGCGGATGCATTGACCACCAGGCATGCGTGCACTGCTCTGACTTGTCTGGAGGACAGCTTCAAATCTGGGCTGTATGACTCATCATTGGAGGCTGTCTACTCTGCTCTAGTGGCCACAGTGGTATCTTCACCACTCACAGATTCTTCATGGTTCTCAGCTGCTGAATCTGCAATTACTGCATTGTATTGCCTTCACCCAGCTCCAGAGCATTTAGTCTCATCTATTCTGAAGCACATGGCACGCCAAGCTTTTAGTAAAAGTCAAAGTCAGAGTGGTGGTGGTGCTACTGATGATGCTCCTACTACTGAAATGATGATGGAAGCAATAGAAGATGCTATGATAAATGAAGATGATGACAGAGGTAATGATAGTGATGACCAACCTTCTCCTTCTGCTAGAGTACGAAAGACAGCTGTACACTTGAATGTATGTGGAAACCAAGATGTACAGTCATCCTCTCTGAGCAGATTCATGTTTGTATTGGGCCACTCAGGACTGCAACACTTGATATATGTAGAGAAGATATGCAAAGCTGTACGTAAAGCTCGTAATGACGCTGAGAAACGAAGGGCAGAGGATAAGGCCGATCGTGCGAGTGCTGCAGCTCAGAAGAAGAACAGCAAGAAGAGCAAGACGAAGAGTAAGAATGAAGAGGATGATAGCAGTGAAGAGGAAGAAAACAGTGAAAACGAAGAAGAAGAAGAGGAAGATATCAATGCAGAATTGGGTGTTGGTTCAGTAGCAGAAGACGCAGAGCTTGATGCCTCCAAGGAAGCAGCAGAAAAACAGCTCCTAAGATCAGCTTCCAGTGTCCTAGCTCCATACGCCAGGTTGATCAGTGCTCTGTGCCACTCCCGCATCTTGCTATCCTGTGACACCACCCTCAGATCATCCGCCCTGCTTGCTCTGACCAAACTAATGATTGTCGACATTGATTTCTGCGAGGCCAACCTCCAATTGCTCTTTACCCTGCTCCAAAACAGATCAGTAGAACCAGCTTTACGTAGCAATTTGATTATTGCTCTGGGAGACTTGGCTCTCCGTTTCCCCAACGCTCTTGAACCATGGACAGAGCATGTATACCGTCCCCTTGGAGACCCAGACAGTAGTGTACGTAAGAATGCATTGATGGTACTGACGCACTTGATTCTCAACGATATGATGAAGGTCAAGGGTCACATAGCCAAGGTGGCTGTGTGCCTGGAAGATGAAGATCCACGTGTTTCAGCTCTAGCTCGTCTCTTCTTCCACGAGCTTGCTAAAAAGGAATACAAGGGCACTTCTCCTATCTACAACCTCCTCCCCGACATACTGTCAAACCTAAGCAGAGAGCCGCGACTCAACAGAACTGGCTTCCAATCCGTCATGCAACAGCTACTGGCCTACATCAAAAAAGATAAACAAGGAGACGCTCTCACCGATAAATTGTGTCAAAGATTTGCCGCCACCGACGACCCAGGTCAATGGCGCAACATTGCATTCTGTCTCACCCAACTCCCCATCAGTGACAAGGGCATCAAACGCCTTGCTGATGGTTTCAAGTTGTACAAGCATTCACTACAAGATGCAGAGGTGGCAGCTGCTTTTGCTGGTATTATCACCAAGGCAAAGAAGGGTGAAAAAAAGCCAGAAGTTAAAGCCATTATTGATGATTTGGAAACTAAGGTTGCGGAATATGTTGCAGAGTTGGCAGCTGATGAAGAAGGAGAAGGTGATGTTGGTGTAGAAGGTGCTGCTGCTGCAGACCAGACTACAGAATCAGCAGCACAACACCAGGAAGAAACAGATCAATCTGATTCATTGGTTGCTGGGATGAATGGTATCAAGATCCAAGGTGAACAGAGTGAAATGACTAGAGGAAAGATGGCTACGAAGAAGCAGGCTGCTGCTGATGAGAGTGATGGTGATGATGAAAATGTGTCAATGCAACAAAGTAATGCTTCATCTGGTGGGAGAGCCAAGAGGGGCCAGGTCTCTAGGCAGTCTGCTGCTGATAGTGAAGATGACTCAATGGTGATGGATGATGATGAAGTGTCAGTTGCTCATAACAATAATGATAGTAGGAGGAAGCAGATAGTTGAAATTGAGGATGATGAAGAAGAGGAAGAAGATGGTGAGGAGGAGGAGGAAGAAGAAAGTGAGGAGGAGGAGGAAGAAGAAGAGAAGCCCAAGCCGAGTAGAGGTGGTAGAAGGAAAGCACCAACTGCTGCATCAGGAGGCACAAGGCCGGAAAGAGCAACTCGTAAGGCTGCAGTAGTTGAGGAGGAAGATAGTGAGGAGGAAGGTGAGGAGTACATTGCTGCCATCAAGGCTGAGTATGTGTAGAGTAGGCAGATGGGTAAAAAAAATATTTTTAAGAGCTCTCTCTCTATTTCTGAAGGGGTCTATTGTTATTTGTTTTTCGAATTTATAAACTTTTGCTGCCCATTTCTCTAGAACTAAAAGACAGAGGAGCCTGCAACATTAGGTAACATATTGAATGAACATTATTACAGTTCCACACAGAGCTATCAACGTGATACACAGAATAAAGACAGATGCCATTGAGAGAGCACGATATATCTGAGAGAGAGAGAGAGAGAGCGTGTGTTGAGTTGGTACCATTGATGATCAGTGGTTAAATCAGCAATGGATCTAATCCAGATGAATCTTCACCAGTACCTTGGCCATGAAGAAGATCAGATAGTGTGTTGAGGACCTTGGCTGATGGTGATTGTACTTGTTGGGGCAATTCCACTGGTTGTTGTTGCTGTTGCTGTTGTACTGGTGAAGATGCAATAGTGACCCTTTTATCACCAGCACCATCATTCATACCATTATTATTCATGTTATTGTTATTATTTGCAGCTTGAGGCATGAGTGTCTTTATGACACCATTAGTAGCAACTTGAAACAGCGGCAACATCAGCTTCTTCATTTCTCCATCTTCCATCCACCCCTGCAAGTCCACCATGAGGGTTTCCAATTTAATCGCACTTGCTAGCTGAGGAATGAGGTGCGTGTAATATACTGGTGGCATGGTTGTATATGGAGTTTGTTTCCAATCACCTCCCATTTTCAATGTTGCCCACAATCTTGTGATGTCGAGGGCACAGAGAGCGTCAAAGGAGCCAGAGGTAATGGCTAGGAGAAGCATTTCTTGGAGGAATTTGAGGCCTTTAGGGGCTCCTGGGGGAGTGAAGAGGGTGTCAGTTGGGATTTTGGAGACAATGCCATCTTCAATGGCTGCAGGAGTAGCTTGTGTTCTATCACCATTACTATTGTTGTTGTTATTATTGTCATTAGCATTGGAAGCAGGAGGATCTTGACCATCAATATTGTTGTCGGTATTAGTAGTAGCGGCTTCCATCAGATTCAAGGCATGTTGATTTGAGAAGAAAAAATTGCTGTCTCTGTTAACATTATTATTATCATTGTTGTCATTGGAGTTGTCCAAATCGTGGAACTGGGGCAAGCTTGATGTCAAAAATGAAAACAGCGAGCTGGTTATGCCACCACCACCTCCATTGTCTAGGCATGCATTGTTGCCATTGCTGTGTAAAGGCAGCTGGGGCAATGCAGACAGATCCATGCTGGTGGGAATAGTTAGGGGAGGAATTGTGAACTGATGATTTTGAGAAAAGAACATGGAATTCAGATTACCACCTCCATCATCATAATCACCATCATCTTCACCACCACCACCACCACCACCATCAGTAGTAGTAGTAGATTTACCCCCTTTTCTTTTTCTAGGCTTCTTGGCCCCCTTTTCTGCATTAGACTGATTAGAACGTCCACCGCCGCCACCACGTTTACGGCCTTGTCCAGCATTATCAGGCGCATCCATCTCATAAGATTGCCTGCCCCCCTCCCCAGCTTGTTGCTTCTCTGCTTCCTCATTCCTTGCACATTCAATACCCTGCTCCAACTCATCAATTAAATTGGCTGTAGCAAGGGTGAATGCCTTCTTGGCACATGATTTAAGGCCATATATGAGATCATCTCTGGATGAGGTGATGACTAGGGAGAGAAGGGAGGGGTTGTCCTTGTAGTCAGAGTAGGGATGGTTGGTGGCAGCGGTTGGGGGGAGGTCTGTGGCGGATTTTTCGAGCATACGTCTGATGGCAAGAAGGTCAAAGGCTCTGGCGGCTGCAATGTCGGATTGGAAGCCATAGATTTTGGGGTGTCTCTTCTTGCCGGTGTCACAGAAGACAAACCTATGAAAAATGCTGAGGAGGGGAGATGGAGGGATGTGATGATGTCAGAGAAAGAGCGCCGGGAGGATGGGAGACACATTGGCAAATGGCAAGTGGGAGAGAGAGATGGTATCTGAAAACACGAAGTCAGCGTAAATAAACACTTACTGAACATCATACTTGGGATTCTCCAGGGAACCAGTTTTGGTGACGCCTTTATATTGAGTTGCCTCCCTTAATCGTGAAGATTGGGCTTTAGGAATAAAAAGCTGCTGCTGTAAGGTGTACATGCTATAATGGTAACCTCTCAACGTGGTGAGTTTGATTTAACGAGCAAAACAATGCCCAATTTTGTGCTGTTTTGAAAGATTTCAGATTTCAGTACCCTGTATAGTTGAATTTCCTGCTCTGGAGCTTTAATTTTGGTGATATATCTGTATGATTCAACACCAATATAGCTAAGCAATGGATCAAGCACAAAATGGCTAGCAAAGGGCCGGTAGCAAGCCCGTTTAACTCGAACTTCATCTTGCCAAGGGGTGCTCTTCTTCCCGCTTCAGAGATCAGTACCCCACTCCTCTTCATCTTTGCCTGGTTCAAATTCAATTTATATACTCACTTTACAGGATTGGTTTCCTTCATCCTAACTTTCATTTCCTTCCACCTACACTCCACTCACTCATTGTCAAGAGTTAAACCTCTGAATACCTTCTCAATCAGGACATGACAAATGAGAGAATGCTTTCTCCTTTTCCATTCTCTTCTCCTTTTCAGTACCCTTGATTTCTTCCACAATGTAGCAAACTTCCTGCTCCTAAGAACAACCCAAAAACTGCAGCACTACTCATAGTTGTCTGTCCAATGTATCTTATCTTGTATAATCCAGGTACTTTATATCTGAATGCCTCGTATGTTCCGTACAATGCACCTGGTGGTTATATAATAATGGTAGAAGAGAGAGGGGAGGAGTGGGTAAGAGAGAGACAAGGGCAAAGAGAGAGAGACAGAGAGATATCTCATTGTTGGCATCGCATATATATGTATAGTAACTCACCTATGGAGGCTCCTATAGCACCACCAACTGCTGCACCTGTCATTACTCTATTAGCACACTGATGGTCAGTAAGTCCCACTGCGATAAGGAAGAGAGAGAGAGCGATGAAGGAGGGGGGGATGGTGAGTTAAGGGTGTATGAAGAAGAAGTTGGAATGCTCTAGAGGGAATATAACGTGATATACTCACTTGTACCGCTAGGAATAGTCAAGATGAAGAACTATGTGTTGAATAAATCAAAGATTAGAGATGCCTAATATTGGAATAATTTGGGTTTGTTTTCACTCAGAGGGTGCGTTGATCAAATTATGACAAGTGTGTTGGTGCTTTAATTAACTTATACAAGGTTGCTTATGGTGTATTAGCCAGCAGCAAGTGCATAGTTCAGCAACTCGAGTTTTTTCTTTCGGTCGCCAAAAAACATACTTGGGATCGATGTTCTCAATGTATCGATGTTGATCAACCTTTTATACTATTACCAAGCCGATATTTACCTAAACTAACTCCAAAATATGCTTAAACTAGCTACATGTACGGCAATCAAGCCATGTTTTCAAAATCAATTAAAACCCCTGCAAAGTCAAGGGTTTGGCCTCTGCATCGCACCAGGGCGCATCATATCTACACCTTTGGGTCACACAAAATCTATTAAGATCCACAAGACTCGTCTACCTCCACCAGCTGCAATTCCCCTTCCTTCTCCAACCTCAGCCGCCGAACCCACCGCTGTATCATGGCTCTCTGCCACTGGAGTACCCTTATTAACAGTCCTCAGCACTTTCCCTCTCAAAACCGCCATCGCATTCTGTGCAGTGCTCCTATTCATGACATATCTACTTGTAAAAGCAAACAGAAAGTTTCTTAAATGGGCCGAGACCAGAGCCACCTACAATGCCACTGAGGAGGTGGAGGAGCAGCCTCTATCTGGCCTCATTTTTCGTGCTGCCATATCAGCAGTCTACACACCCGGCTCCCTCCTCCTACCCTGGTGGGGCATCATCTATGGCTCTAAAATAGTAGCAGTCCTTGCCGATTTATTAATCCAAAAAATTGACGTCAGCAGTCACATAATTCCCCGTACTTTGGCAGCACACACATCAGTAGGAGTGCAGCTGTTTTGTCAGATTCTTCAAGATAGCAGTGAATTAGTCCTTCTTTTATTCTTCTCCTGGTTCCTCATCAACTGGAAGGACCAGATTCTTTCCTATTGGGTAATTAAAAGTGGTGGAAAAATGAGAGAATCTCTAGAACGAGCTGTCAGTCCTCTCTCGACTCTTTCAACTTGGGCCATTTGTGCCTTTTCGTTAATTTCTGCAGCCCAATTATGTGGATTCAACACACAACCCTTGCTGGCACTCGGTGGTGCAGGCACCATAGCTGCAGGTTTAGCGGCACAGTCAACAGCTCAAAACCTGGTAGGTGCCCTATCCCTATATACAGCGCCACCGTTTGTTGTTGGGGACATTGTGCAATTAAAAACGCTGACCAATGTCATTGTGGCAGATGGTTGTGTGGAGAAGATCCTTCCTATGAGGACTATTATTAAATGTGAAGATGGGAGTGCTGTATTTATATCAAATAAAGATGTTATGTCATTGGTTGTGATTAATCAGACGGCATTGAAGGGAGGGAAGAGGCAGAGGAGAAGAAGAGGGCTGGATGATGTGTCGTCGGAGGATGAGTAAGAGATAATTTCAGGACCTTCTATACGATGACCTTTTCTGTATTCTTTTTATTAAATGCTGCAAATTGACTCGTGAGTGAGATGTGTCTTTTGATTATATATATGTATTATTACCAAGTATTCTTTCTTCAACATAATTGCATTTATATAACCAACCAAGTATCATTCTCTCTCTTAGTACCACTACAACCTCCTTCCCAGATCCTCCAACACAGCCTCAGCAGCAGCCCTCCCAGACAATAAAGCACCCTCTAACGTAGCCGAAGCTCTATGATCACCACACACATATACCCCCTCTCCCAGAGCCACTGGTCTAGACAAGTCAGTGGGTGGAGCTTGCCCCGGCTGAGCAAACGGTATCCTATATGTCTTCAAATGCCTCCATTTCCCCCCCTCCACTTTATCCTTCCCAAACCATTCCCCCGCCTGGTGTAGTGCTTGCTTTATCAGTTCCTCATCGCTCAGCTCATCTCTTGTGCCGATTGTAGACATGGAGACCAGTGTCTGACCAGGTGGTGCATATGTGGATGAAACTTCACTTGGAAAGCACATATTGTTGATGAGTGCGGTACCATCTCCGCCATCTAGGTAGAGCATGTTACCCTTGACAGGAGGCTCTGGTGCTGCAAAGTAGAGGCATGTTGTGCCTACTCCTGCTGCATCTTTACTGGGTGATGAAGATTCAGTCAACCTAGGGCCCAGTAATCGTGCTGCTTCTGGTCCAGGTGTTGCTACGACAACGGCCTTGGCATGCATCTTCTCCCCCGATTTCAACAAAATCTCCTTTATTCCTCCTGTATCAATAGTAGTGATAGATTCTACTGGTGTGTTTAGTCTAACGCTTGACGCAGGTAAAGATGCAGCCAACTGGTTAGACACTGCTCCAATGCCTCCCGCTGGTAGGCAATTCTGCCCCGTTGCCAGCATTCTCATGACAAAGGCAAACATTCTAGAAGTAACATTCAGCTTCCTATCAAAAAAGATTCCCCCAAGGAAGGGTCTAAAAAATCTATCTATAATCTCCTCTGAAAAGCCTTCATTTCTCAATGCCTGTAGAGTTGTCGTTTCAGGAGCGGAGAGCAGGGTGTCTAAACCGCCTAGTAGTGTACGGAGGCGGTACAATCCTACCTTTACCTTGTCCATTGGAGAACCTATAGGGTTGTTCAGGGAGCCTAGGCCATCTGCTAAATGTCGGAGAGGGTCTGCTACCCTGTGGAAGCTGCCGTTCCACCGGACATCGGCACCGGCGTAGAAAGGTCGGAGATCCAAGGCGTCATAATTGAGAATGGCTTTAGCTTCTGGATAGGAAGTGAGAAAAATTTGGAATCCATGGTCTAACAGGAATCCATCTACAATGTCTGTGCGTACTCTGCCTCCAACAGCATCGGCAGCGTCGAGGAGGATGCAGTTGGAGATGCCAGAGTTGTGAAGGACACGAGAGGCGGCGAGACCGGAGACTCCTGCTCCAATTACGACAACATCTGCTTCTTTGACGTTTCTATTGCTGGCTGACGTTGCGATGCGTGATCTGATGTTTCGATGCGTTGATGCTACAGCAGATCTAAAGCTACAAACTTGCTTTTTGAAGGGATATGAAATATTTCGAGAAATCGGAGAAATTGCTAAACTTGCCATTTTCCTCCAATGTAATCCCACAAAACACACCACTATCTCAAGAATTGACACTCTATGTGGTCAAAATTTACAACATTCATTAAATGCATCGTTTGTTTATGCTATTATCTAATCAGTCGACCAACTCCTCCGTCTAAACCCATCCACTGCCGTCCTCAACATCATACTCAACACCGCTTGCTGACTACTAAACCTAGAATCATGCTGCAATATAGTCAATCTACTCTGCAACACATACGCCCCCCATCCATTCCCCTTCTTATCGCCAGACAACCTACCAAATGCTGCCTCAAACAATGAGGCTTGTCTACAATAGTCCTTTTCCGTCATAACCACACATGCATGTTTGAAATTACCAGACACAGCCATCTCTTGAGCCTGCTTCCCTGCAGCCAGCACTTCATCCAGTGTAAATATATGATGATCGTCATAGTCACCTATTCCTCTCACTTCAGCTACACCCAGCTTCCGTAAATGCTGTTCCACTGTCTGTGGAGCACCTACCCCTGCCAGACACACCACCCCCGCTCCATCCAATTTAGATAGCGGTACTTCCTCTCCCAGCCCTTTGGCCTCTGACATATCCAGACTGGCTGATTCTCCTTGTAGCAGACTCCTTAGTGCTATTGGTTGGTATGCAGTTTGCAATAATAGAGCATGTTTGGGCGCCATTGATGCTATTTTCCTCAGTGCCTTTTCCAGCACCACTGGCCCTGCCAGATCGGCGTGATGCAATACTACTGCGTCTGCTCGTTTCAAAGCTAATCGCGGATTTTCTCTCAATGTTCCTCTAGGTATCAGGTGACCATTTCCAAACGGACTAGGTGCACTCACCATTACAATTTCTAAATCCCTCACCAGAGGGAGATGCTGCAGCCCGTCATCCAACAAACACATTCTCAATGTAGGATTATCAGCAAGCAGCTGCTTAGCTTCTGCTGTGGATGTCGCACAGCCTGACACTACATTTGGTGTTCCTTCTAGTGCTGATCTAAGGAGGAGGGTTTCATCTACGGTACCTTTGCCTCGTTGGAGGACGAGGGAGGGGAGGTTGTGTGCTTGGTAGTAGTGTCGGGAGAGGAATTCCACCAGGGGGGTTTTCCCTGATGCTGGAGTTAGGTTGCCTATACTAATAACTGGGCATGGTAGTGGGGAGGGATTTAGGGGACCGTGTCTGTGATGATTGGAAGGAGGAAGAAGGGTTGTGAGAAGGAGGAAGGAGAAATGTGTGGTACATGTGTCTGTATGTAATACAAGCTCCTTAAGATTGTACAGTTATTATAATTGTGTACAACATACCTGTATAGGAAATTTCTAGTGGATTCTTTTATTTGGTTCAACTTGGCTGCTAGTGAAAGAGCTGGAGCAATGATGTATTTTGAGGCGCCAGGAAAGGTTCTGTTAAAAGTGAGGGAGGCACGGGAGCAGGGGGTGTCGGTGAGAAGCTAGAATTTGGGAGGTTGATGTGATCTGGGACCGAGATAGGGAGGTCTGGAACTTACTTCAAGCTTGCGTCATCTGCTAATTGGATCGTCTTGATGGCCTTGGCCAATGGTTGTCTCATATTATCTCCCCGACACACTTAAACACGATTTGATGGAAGTTAGTTTTTCCTAATCGCTGGACACACTTAAATGTGCATTCATATACGTCAATCTAGTTATAAAAATTATTATGTCACATTTTCAATTAATTACCTCAAGGGTGGCCTCTTCCAATTAAAAAGAGACATCAGTTCCCTCTACTCTCTCTCCAACGATTAACCAAGAAACGACGCCGTGCTCTCTCTTCTCTCCCTTCATCCCCCATATCTCTCTCATAGTCCTCACAAGCTAATACCTTTCAAAAACTTCTCAAGCTCAGCATTCACTTCTTCAGGCACCTCATCATGCGGACAATGCCCCGCATTCAACAACACCACTTTCGCTTTCGTCAATTCCCCCAATTTCGCCGCCCTACCTTTTGCATCATTCAGCGGGTCCAGCGCTCCTTGCAGCACCATCACTGGCCCACCAAACTCATCTAGCAGATAATTCAGTGCTCTAGGTTTAGGTAGATAAAACACACTTCTAAATACTCCAAGTGCGCCGGGGTCTTTTGCAGCTCTTGATATCTCTCCAGCCAGCCATGCATCTGCTCGATTTGGATTCACGGGGTAGACCCTTTTCAGTTGTTTCTCCACTCCTCCTTCTAGGAACCTAAATAACGCAGAGCTCACCGGTCCTACTATAGCTTGGGGAGGTCCTTTTGATTTACTACCACTACCACTACCACTACTTTTATCATCAGGCAGAGGGGGCGAATAGTCTTTCATCAACTGTCCAGCTGAATTCAACAACACCACACCACTAGCTAGACCAGGGTAATCAGCCGCCAAAGATGCAGACATAAACCCTCCTATAGAATTACCCACCACTACTACTGGCTTCTTAACAACATTCTTGACAAAATCAGCTAGGTAATCTCTCCATAAATCTTGACCATAAGCTATTGTAGGTTTTTCTGATCTTCCGTATCCGGGTAGTGTGGGGGCATATACTGCATAGCCTTTAGATGCTAGGTGCTGCACATTGGACCTGTAGTGCTCTGAAAATGCACCAAATCCATGGACTAACAACACAGCAGGTGCATCAATATTATTATTATTATATATATTATTATCAGTAGCATTAGAATAGAGATAGTCGGAGAGGATACCTCTCCACCTCCAATGACCCAACATTGCCCCACCATGCACCACCTTCCCCTCCCTCTTTCCCGCCATCATAACATGAAAATCACCTGCTTCTGCAGCCAAAGCAGCAGCTTGAGCCTTCTGTTGCTTCCTGTTCCTCGACACTGTCCCCCCGTGACTAGTGAGCAGCCAGCTCAGCCTGGCCAGCAGTCCAGGAGGTGGTGGCATCTCACTTTCTCCCAATTGATGCAGTAACGCCATTGCTTCACTATACACCCTCCTCCTAGAAACAACTCCAAGGGACAGTGATCTGTTGAAAATAGCAGGGAAGCATCCATCTGGGGTAGCTGGGGCATCATATAATGGTATTGCTGCCCCCAGTTTCTTCTTCCATTTCATGATATACTCCCTCTCTTCAGCATTCAGCTCTGCTGTATCTCCTTCTGTCTCCAAGTGACGGAGATATGCTTGCAGTGCAATCATAGATTCTTTTTCACTAGATGCAATGTCTCCTGCTAGTGAAGGTTCACTGAGATAGGCTGATGATGGTACTATTCTATCTCTCAAGATCTCTTGACTAAGAACAAAAGTTTTACCTGTCTCTTCTTCGTCTTCATTACTACTATCCTTATTATTAATTGTATCATCCACATCGTAGCTATAATATTGCCTAGGAAGTGTACTAACGCTGCTAGTTGCTTTTGATACTGCATTAATTATATATGATGCACTCAACATTCTCTTGATGTTGGTGTCATCATAGGAAATGGTAGGTGGGAGGGAAGCTGGTGCACTGAGTGGATTAATGGCCTGTCCTCTCTCCACTTTCCACACCACATAATCATCTTCATTATTACTATCATTACTACTATCATTGTGAGAGAACAATGGGGCACTCCATGTATGTAGAGACGTTGCTGTATCACCCAGAGAGAGAGCTTGTTGAACAGCTGCGATACCATTGCACCAACTCGTTTCAATTTCACCTTCAGTGATGATTGTAGATGCGCCTACAGATTGGGCTAGCTTGGGTATTTGTTGCTCCCAGGGGCCTTCTAGGATGAGGAGGTCGCTGCCTCTGCCTTGGAGAGAGTGACGGAGGGAGTGGAGGGCGGAGGAGAGGGCCTTGGCTGCAGCGGGGGAGTCGATGATTGGTTGGTAGCGGATAGGGTCAAAACAAAAGACCGGTACGATGGTGGAGGAGGAGGAGGGGGATTGTAGGGCGGCATGGAGGCCTGGATGGTCATCTAGTCTTAAGTCTTTCTTGTACCAGAGGAGCTGTACATCACCACGTGTGCTTGTGGTCTGTGGTGTTGGTGAGGGAGATGACGAGGACGACGAGGACCTTGGAGGATGAGGAAAGCAGCGCTGACGGGCATTTGGAGGTATTGATAATCTAATGGATCCGATTAAATTGCAGCTTTTTGACGATTTATTGGTATATGTGACGCTTTTAATGCTTGCATTGGTCTTGATATGTCTTCCAAGTTGGGGATTGCCGAAAGCATCTCGGGAGATCAAAAGTTTTGCGGAGTATTGCAAACAATGAGCGGTATTTAGCATTGTTTCGACTTCTAAGTGGTTTCAGTATTCGGTTAAAATGGCATATCAAAGCACAATTGGCACAATTTAGAAATGAGAGGGCTGTGAAGCCACAAAGAAGAAGTCGTGACTCTGACCGCCAGTCATGTCGATGGCATTACATAATAACCATGTGCATTCAACTATTCTTTGCAACAATGCCCACAGCATGGCATCTGAATTTAAAACAATAGTATGAAAAGCTAGCCACACATACCAAACTTGTCAGGGGCAGATCAGGTCCTTGGCTCTCTCAAGTTAGAAATGAGAAGGAGGTCTGAACGACAGAAAAGCAGTGAGATGTTCTGGCTTGTCAACTCGTTCCAACCACGACTTCGAAATATTCACGAGAATGATACGGCATAATACATCATTAACGCATCCCCAAACTGGATAATGTTGATGAAAGTCCGACATCTCTATAAAATCTGATCAGAGGGAGAGATGCCACCTCGAAAGTTAGCAGATGTCCCTGTAGCGGTAGGTTTTTCTCACTCATCACCTCAAGCCATCGTAAAGCACCCCACCACAACTAACACCCCCCCGTCCTATGCAGAACATCGACGCTGCGTTGGATGCACAAGACTCCGCTCTGACGTCAATACAGCTCGCCATCCACCGACAACAAAAACGTCTACAAATGGAGGAGCACCTCTTAAAACTCATGCTACAAACAGTTGAAAATCAATCATTAGATGTAGAACACGAATGTGAACCACAACATCAGATAATAGGACAATCCAATGGGACACAAGAAGAAGAAGAAGAAGAAGACCAAATAGAAAAAGGCGATGGCACAAAACAACAACTAAAAACTGCTGCTAAGAAAACAGCAGCAAGAAATGCACCTAGATCTTCCAGCAGAAAGATATAACTCTCCTAATAATAATAACCGCAAGTTGTATTCTGGCAATGATGTTGAAACCTATTCCAAGTATTTAGAAACTACTTAATCTTATCTGAACGAGCATTCCCCTCCTCCTCGCCATTCTCTCTATTTCTCTCTCTTTGCTACGGGAGAGGAGAGAATATTGGGGGGAGGGACGCATGTTGAGAAATAAGCATGACTGAGCCAATCATCAAATACGCATACAACTGCCAACCTACATAGATCTATGTGTATCTATTTATATTGCATTTTATCAAGTAGTAAAGAAGAGAAACAATAAACCCTTGAGGAATCCAACAATCTCTGCTCCTCCCAACTTACTAGCCCCGAATACCCTGTCTACAAAAACAATAGGAACCTCTTCTATAATATAGCCATAATTCCTAGCCCTAACAAGAATTTCCATTTGGAAAGCATATCCGTTAGATACACAATCAGGTATTAAGGTTTCTAATACTTGTTTTCTATACAACCTAAATGAACCAGTGAGATCAGAGGCTTCGCTGGAGAGAGAGAGGGCAGTGGCAGCCAGGAAATTGGCACCCCTACTGGTCAGTTTTCTCTTAAAATTCCAGCCACATACCCCTCCGTTTGGTTTGTATCTGGTACCACTAACAATGTCACATTTGGTGTTTAGTTGTTGCCTGATCATTTGGGGGATGTATTTGGGGTGATGAGAAAGATCCGCATCCATGAGAATGACAAAATCACCGGTGGCGGAGGAGAGGCCATGTCGGTAGGCTGAACCCAGGCCTTGCTTGCCTGGACGAGGTCTTAGCTTGATAGTGTCACTGCTGAATGCTTTTTGTAATGATTTGACTACATCTTGAGTTCTATCTGGACTTCCATCGTCTACAATGATGATTTCATAGTCTATTTCACTGCAAAGTAGAGAGAGAGAGTTGGTTGAGATGGGTGGTTGAGAGAGCGATGGGAGGTGATCAGTTGTGAAATGATTGGTGTAGGAGAGGGGTTTGAAGAGATACTAAACGTACTTCTTTTCCAATGTCTCAATCAAGAGCCACACTATCAATGCTATGTTCTCTCTTTCATTGTAAGTGGGCAGGATGATAGAATACTTGTGATGAACATATTTTATTTGTGGCATAATTTCGAGTATTATTATTATGGGTAGAGCTTATCGACTCGGATACTTGTCTATCAGTTTCAGATCAACTGTCAGAATTTCTAATTTTCATAGACTAATGGGCGATCTATAAGGTTCAGAGCTGTAGATCATCTGAATCCCCTAATCTGAAAAGTGGGCTGTCGTCTCTCCTTTTTGTTGGGCTGAACCAGCTTTTTTAAACTCCTACCCAGGTTGACGATCGCTATAATTTTGGTGCTTTATAGTCACTGTGACTGTCACGCACTTGTTTAAAAATTTCAAGGGGGCTCTTCGCCCACCGATCAAAAACGAAAATGGCTTCACTAAAACACGTAGAGAGGACAGCAACCTTTAGTTTTTGTCCAAACGCACAATTCCTTGCTGTTGGTAGTGTAGCAGGAGCGATAGATTTAAGCTTCAGTAATTCTTCTGTCCTAGAGGTACATTTTCACTCCCATTTTGCTCCTTAAAACTACCGAGTTTCATATTTCCTACGTTCAACACCCTTCCAACCCTCTACAATCTTACACAGATCTTCTCTCTAGATTTCGCTAGTCCAGGCTATGATTTGAAGCTCGCCGGTGCAGCGATCACCGCCCCAGAGCGCTTCTCTCGTCTCACCTGGGGCCCACCTGCCTCTGCTTCCGCCTCCTCTGCCCCTCACGGCCTCCTCGCTGGTGGCCTTGCAGACAGCTCAGTATGTCTATGGAACCCAGCTTCCATCATTGGCTCCACGTCCGAATCCAAGAATGCCATGGTTGCCCGTCTTTCCAAGCACACTGGGGGCGCTGTCCGTGGCATGGAATTCAACCCATCCTCCCCCAACTTACTTGCTAGTGGTGGAGCAGATGGAGAACTGTGCATCTGGGATGTTGCCGCCCCTTCCCAACCCTCTTTATACCCAGCAATGAAGGGAGGCCCTGGAGCAGCAGGAGGAGGAGGGGGAGGGGGAGCTGGCGGTGGAGGAAACCAATCCCCGGAAATAACAGCCCTGGCCTGGAATAGAAAAGTCCAACACATCCTGACCACTGCTACAGGAGCAGGAACAGTAGTAGTATGGGATCTCAAGAAACAAAGGCCAGTTATATCGTTCAGAGACCCCAATGGAGCTAGGAGATGTTCAGCTGTGGCCTGGAATCCTGAAGTTGCCACTCAACTCATTGTGGCTTCTGACGATGATGCAGCGCCCTCTCTGGCTCTCTGGGACCTGAGAAACAGCGTATCTCCATTGATGGAGCTGAGGGGACACAGTAAAGGTATATTGGGCCTCAGTTGGTGTCTTCAAGATCCTTCGTTCATACTTTCTACTGGGAAGGATAACAGAACAGTAGTATGGGACATCACGACGGGTCAACCGTATTGTGAAGCTCCACCTGGAGCCAACTGGAGCTTTGACGTCCAATGGGCTCCTGCCCCTCAGTTATCTGGTATATTTGCGACTTCTACATTTGAAGGGATGATCAGTGTGTCATCACTGGGAGCATGCACAGCAGCAGCAGCTTCATCAGGAGGAGCACTAATGCTGGCGCCTGAAGCCAGAACCAAGGCACCATCTTGGCTGCGTCGACCGGTCAGCAACTCTTCCGGATTTGGTGGTAAGATAGCTTGCCTGACAAATACCTCCAGGCAGTTGGCAGGAGGAGAAGTAGTAGAAACAGGAAGTGTAGTGGTCAAACAAGTGATCACTGAGCCTGATCTGACAACCGGCAGCGACGATTTCGAAATTGCACTCAAAGGAGGAGATGCCGACTCTCTCAGAGCCTTCTGTGAATCCAAGGCGGCTGGAGCTAAGAGTAAAGAAGAGGAGGAAACATGGGCCTTTCTTCAGACCCACTTTGAAGGAGATGGAAGACGGTTCTTGCTGGAAAAGTTAGGTTTCAAAGACTCTCTTCCTGTGTCAGCAACAGTGCCAAGTCCTGAAGAGGAGGAACCAGCTTCAAACGTGAGTCAACTCGTAGGACAAGAGAATGGAGGAGATGCAGCATCAGTATCGTCAACATCACAACAACTCATTGCAAGTGGTATGGGTGCACTGTCCCTTGGTGGTGGAGGAGGAACTCCATCATCGCATCTCCCCCCTCATCCACCTTCTTCCATCCCCCCAAACACAGATGGAAGTGAATTCTTCAACAGTCCACACGGAGGCAGTGGCGGTATTGACGGTACCGCCTTCTTTGATAATTTAGCATCCCCCCCCAGACCAGAAATAGCCAGCAGTGGCGTTGATCAAAGATCG
>Ga0209986_10000316_pt1 | contig 46039 bp, 41 predicted proteins | sample BlataG_FD_183168 | JGI IMG/M metagenome (GOLD analysis project Ga0209986, IMG submission 183168) | Deep subsurface microbial communities from Black Sea to uncover new lineages of life (NeLLi) - Black_00105 metaG (SPAdes) (version 2) | ecosystem: Environmental > Aquatic > Marine > Oceanic >... | reverse complement strand
TTGATGTGATTCTGTTGGATCTCGGACTACCCGATAGTCAAGGGCTTGACACGCTCGCTAGAACCTACGATCAAGTGCGCGATGTGCCGATCGTGTTGCTGACGGGTCTTGACGACAAGACATTGGCAATGCAGGCGATGCGGGCAGGCGCGCAGGACTATTTGGTGAAAGGACAAATAGACGGCAACTTGCTGGCGCGCACCATAAGATATGCCATTGAGCGCAAGCAAGCACAGGAGGCGCTGGTCAGAGCCAAGGATGAAGCCGAGGCTGCCAACCAGGCCAAAAGCGAGTTTTTAGCTAACATGAGCCACGAGATCCGCACACCTATGAATGCGGTGCTCGGTTTTGCAGACATGCTGCTTGATACCAAGCTGGATGAGGACCAGGCCGATTATGTGGGCACCATCAAGATGGGCGGCGAGTCACTACTCTCTTTAATCAACGATATCCTTGATTTCTCCAAGATCGAAGCCGGACAGCTGGATTTTGAGGAGATTGACTTCGATCCGGAGCTTCTTGCTTATGATGTATGTGAACTGATTCGTCCTAAGATCGGATCAAAACGGATTGAGGTCTTATGCCGTATCGAGGATAACGTCCCTTCAATGGTAAATGGAGATCCAACACGATTTCGGCAGGTGCTGACCAACTTGATGGGAAATGCCTGCAAGTTTACATACTCCGGAGAGATTGAACTCTCTCTTGATATTGAAGACGAAAAGGATGATCGGATAAAGCTTCATGCGAAAATAAGGGATACAGGGATCGGCATCCCTGAGGACAGATTGTCTGCTATCTTTGAGCCTTTTCAGCAGGCCGACGGTTCCACTACGAGACAGTATGGCGGTAGTGGTCTGGGCTTAGCCATATGCAAGCAGATCGCAGGGCTTATGGATGGAGATGTCTGGGCAGAAAGCATAGCTAATAAAGGAAGCATCTTTCACTTTGCAGCCTGGCTTGGGAAAGCTGAAGAGAAAGAGCCCAAGAGATGGGCTACTGTGTCGCTTTCTGGCAAGAGGGTTCTTGTTCTTGATGATAACCAGACTAACTTGGATATTCTAACGCATTTTTTGGAGTCGGCCGGCATTCGTGTAGTTGCTCTTAGAAGCGGTGAGGATGTTCAATCAACACTGAAAAGCGCCCTTGAGGCTGGAGATCCGTTTGATTTTTGCATTCTAGATATTCATATGCCCGGGATTAGCGGCTACGATGTGGCAGAGGAGATCCATCGTGCTGAATTCCCAGCTCTCCCTTTGATTGCTCTGTCGTCTTTGATGGATCGAGATGCCAAAAGATGTGAAGATGCAGGATTTGGTGGCTTTCTGAGCAAGCCGATCCGCAGAGAAAAGCTATTTCAGATGTTGGAAAGGCTGCTGGCAGAAGGTGACAGGGAAGAGAGTACAGAAAAGCGGATTGTGACCCAGTATTCAGTTCGGGAGGGGATGAAGCATTCTGTTCGTATCCTTTTGGCAGAAGACAACCCCGTCAACCAGAAGCTGGCAAAGATGATGCTGACCAAGGCTGGGTATCAAGTGGAGGTGGCCAATAACGGCCGGGAGGCAGTGGAAAAATACACAAAGGCTCCCGAGGCATTCGACTTGATTTTCATGGACATCCAGATGCCAGAAATGGACGGCATGAAAGCCACAAAGGCAATCAGGGACAGAGGATTTGGCACCGTCCCAATCGTTGCCATGACTGCCCATGCAATGAAAGGTGACAGGGAAAAGTGTCTTCAAGAAGGTATGGACGATTACATTCCAAAGCCGGTAAAAAGGGAGCTTGTATTTGAGATGCTTGAGAAGTGGGTTCTTAACAGAGGCGCTTCATGAGCTCCGGCCCGGCCCTGGAACTGTAAGCACACTCTCCGAAGATGGAACATTCAACATATTGTATATCAGAGGTCGAACCGAACCAGTGACGCAGAGCCAGCATGACTGTCGTAGATCCCTGCCTTGATGCCGCTCCGCAGATGTTCTGATCTGCAAGTATATCTGCCCTTCCGACTGCGTAATGGCTGGGCACACGTGGCGTGGCCTGAAGAGACAACATGCCGTTTTTCGTATTCGGACTGATGCCTGCCTCAGAAGGGAACCATGCTTTTTCTCTCCTGTATCGGGATTTGCTCGTCGAGTGATTGGTCAGGGATTCGGATACGATCCTTGCGATTTCTCGCTCACTTGGAGTGAGAGTCTTGACGAGACAAGTTTCTTGACAATGCCGTGGCCTTATAATAGGGTGAGTTTACTTGGACTATTGTTGTCAACAGGCTCTTGTTGAGCGAATGGTTGGCAGGTCCATAACGGTTATGGCAGCCGTCCAGGCTTGTATCGAAGTTCCCCGCAATCAATATTGTTATGTTTTCTTAGTGAGTTAGGGTGAAAAGCAATACTGAGATCCCCTCATTGCGTCCTTATCTTGAACCCCATGGGGCGAAGTTCCGTCTGGAGTTCTCTTTGATCTCCCAAGACAGATCTGTTGATGGAAAAGCCCCTTTCCCGTTTCTGGTCATAAATGAATCAGATCCTCTTGGTCGTCTCATTGAAGCTCGATTTGTAACTGACGCCGGAAGCAAGATAAAACGAGTGTTCGTTTTGCTGCAAAAGGACGAATACTTGCTTCCGAGAGATGAACTGTGGCCGGTTAGCAATCAGGATGTTGATGAGTGCTGGCAAAGGGCTTTTTCGTCCTATTCAGGCAAGGCCAAAGACGGTTCAGTGGTAGTCTTATCCGACCAAATCGAGAAAGACGGAAGGCTGTCGCCTTTGCAGTCTCTGTTTTATTGTAACCAGGAGCGGATTTTCTTTCACCCCCAGTGTCCAACCTGCGGATCTCCTCTTCAACAATGCTATGATGACCATCTCTTGACTGGTGTTGGGCTCCAACCTTATTCAACATCCCTTAAGCGTTATTTGTATTGTCCGTCGTGTTTTGATTTGGTGGGCGAATCCGATTTTTTCATACATGCATTGGAGAGTTCTGATCCGCCCATTCTGAAAGATCGGTGGGACTTAGTTAAAGAATTCGGTCAGCTGACGGAAGGCAAAAAACACATGGACCAGTTTCCATGTGCGAAATGCCCCAACCACCAGGAGTGCTACGGGGCTGATGGCCTGGCTCTCTCAAGAATCGTGCCGGTTTCGTTTTATTCCTTCCACATGTTGATTTTTGAGGCCATGTCCGTTAACGCACCGGATTTTTTGTCTCTTATCTCAGGGGCCTCATTGGAAGAACTGGAAGCACACCTTGCTGAGAAACAAGAGCCGGGCAGGATCAGTTGCCTCAAGACCCTGGAACGAGATGATCCGGTCAAGGCGCCTTTTATCTTTGGTGCGGACGAAAGATATTTTCTGGAAGTTTTGTACTTGAAACTCTCTTTCCTTGGCGAGCTTGCCCAAACGGTCTTTTCGGGGCTCGATACTTACAGGCATCCCGATCTCGGATTATCTCTAAATCGCATTTGGGTAAAGCTCAGTGATCAGAGTGGTCTCCTGCCCTTTTTCTGGAATTTTAGGGTTAGGCTTGTAGATGTGGGGGGAAGCGCCGTCAAGATGCCTTATGTTTCCCAATCTCCCCCTTATTACGGCATCTATTTTCTGGGGCTTGTCTGGTTCTACACGCTTCTTGTCAATAAGAAACAAGGTGTTTCAGAGGTATATATGGCTCTGGAACAAGGTTTGGAAAAGATGGCATCTCACGATGATGCCTCTGTTGAAACTCTTCCTGAAAGCGGGTGGAATGGTTCTTGCTTACCTGAAAACATCTTCTGGAATCCGGAAAGCCGGATGGGAAAGACTCTTGGCGAAGACTGGTTGCAGCTTTGGGAGAAATCTGTCGGTTTGGGGTGGTCTTTGTTGAATGCCAGCCTGAGGGGGGATCCCAAATGGTCAATAGACGAATTCCGGCAAGAGATGGAGAGTCTGAGGGAAGAAGTCAAGGCCGCCTTGTTTCAGCAGGGACCCGTCACGGTTGGCCATGCAGGGCCGAAACTCCGGCAGGCTCTCGCGGTTGATCAACAAGAGCATGCCCCAGACAATGAGGCGATTCATGACATTCTTGTGAACATTACGGAGAGATGGCGTGCAGAGATTGATGCGGAACGGCACGAAATAGTAAAGGATAAAGTTGAGATTAAAGATGAATTAGAAAAAACAGTGATTTTTTCAACAATAGCAGGGGAGGAGCCGGACCAAGCAGTTGACGGCTCGCAAGACGAGACAGAGGTCCTTGAGACGGTGATTCTTTCGGCTAAAGATTTCAGGCAGGACGTATCAGCGCCTCCTCAGCCGGAAGAAGAGCCCATGCCTGAGACCGTGATTATTTCTTCTTCAGAGATGACGAAGGAGGCGCCGCCTGCTCCGCCGGAAAAAGATGTGTTAGCCCCTGCTTTCCCAAAAGAAGAGGCTCTGCCTGAGACCGTGATTATCTCGCCTTCGGAAAAGGCTGAACATCCAGCCAGAACCCCTGAGACACCTCAGTCAGGCCGTGTTGATGTCCCTGGAAAGGACGACACTGCCTTGAAAAAAGAGCAAGGGGTCTCAGAGGTTTCCAAGAAGGCTGAAGACAAATCTGAAGAAGACGACTTTTTAGCCCAGACAGTGATCCTGACTCCGGACAGGCTCAAGGAAAGGAAATAGGGCAATGACCAACCAGATATCCTTAGAGCAAGTGAGCGATGAAATCAGGCAGATTTATGGATCTGACAATTTACAGGCAGAACCCCTGATCGAGGCTTTTCTTGAAAGAAGACTCAATGAGCTTCCCTCCGGCGAAAGATTGACACTGCTGGAGAAACTGACTGCTGAGTTTAAGGGCGCCTCTCACGAAACATCCGGCAGCGTTGATGTTGACGAAGAATTTCTCTCAAGGGTCTTTTCGTTGTTGCTAGGGAGAAAAGTCTCCCAGGCCGATCTCACCTCCACGGAGATCCTGGAAAGATTGGCGGAATCCTTGAACACGATCTTTGACACACTCAACGAATTGGTGAGTGTGATCAATACAACCCTTACGGGTGAGAGTCGAGGGGAGGAAACGATCAGGCAGGTCATCGGTTTTCATGTGGCAGGAGAAGACCAGACTAAATCCCTTGAGAGCTATCTTGGGCAGATCAAACAGGCCTTTCTGATTGCACAGCAGGCCTTTAAGAATGCGGCTCATGTGAAGGTGAACCAGATTCTTGCTGAACTCGACCCTGAACGGATCTCCGAAGGCGGACGTGGCGGATTGAAGTTCGGTCCACTCCGTAAGGCAGAATTTTTTGAGATATATAAAGAGAATTTTGGTAAGCTCAAGAAGTGGTTTGAATCCGGACGATTCATGGAGGAGTTCCTAAGGGAATTTGAAAAGAACTCTCAGAAGTTGTCTTTGCAATAAGGAGGTGACAGAAGTGAAAAAGATTCTCAAAGGGCTGTGTCTGTTATTACTCATCTTCTTTTTCTGTTCATGTGCGTCTCAACCAGTGCAGCCACCTTCGGAGTGGCGATATGAAAAAGAGGCTATCCATCTTAACATGAAGGCAGATTCTCAACTCAATCTCTATGAGGGAAATCCTCATACTCTGCTTGTCTGTGTGTATCAACTCAGAGACCCGAATGCCTTTAATCAGCTTACCGGAGACGATGATGGGCTTTATAAGCTATTGGAATGTAACCGTTTTGATTCCAGTGTGGTCAGTTCCAAACGCCTGATCGTTCGTCCAGGACAAGATCTGACCACTGCCCTGGACCGTGCCGAGGGGGCAAGATACGTGGCTGTTGTGGCCGGTTACTTTCTGATCGAGAAAGAAGGGATGGTCCGGCTTTACGATGTTCCATGGTATGTGGAGAAAAAGGGCCTCATAAGGCGAACCAAGGTTGCAAAACCAGGTCCACTGAATATTGATCTCGTGTTGGGCTCGGAACAGATTCAGAAATTCGGGGGAAAGTAAAAATATGGAGAGACCTCTTTTTTGGCATCAAGGCCTTTTTTTGCAACCCCAGCATTTTCAACTGAAAGATGTCCATTTTCAGTCTTTGCTCACACCCTTTCACACCTTCCTTCAGCCGCACTTTTGGGGCGCCGGGGACCTTGAGATCCAGAAAGCCGCCCTGGGGACCCGGTCGTTTGGTCTTATGAGGGGTGAATTCCTATTTCCGGACATGACTTATGTGGTTTTCCCCGGAAATGCGGTTGTCGAGGCCCGTTCTTTTGACGAGGCTTGGGTGGAAGGGGGAAAACCCTTTACCGTCTTTGTGGGTCTGAGAAAATGGAATGACGTTGGGGAAAATGTCACGGTTGTCTCGAAGCTTGAGAACATTTCGGATGTGAGCACCAGGTTTGCGACAACTGCTGACCCGGAAGAGGCCCAGGATTTGCACCAGGGCGGCCCGCCCGCTCAAGTGAAGAGACTCAGCTTTGCCCTCAAGATATTCTGGGAGACAGAAAGGGCTCAGCTTGGAGACTATGTCCTTATTCCCGTGGCTCAACTGGAAAGGGTGGGCGAAGAGATAACCCTTTCCAAAAGCTTTGTCCCTCCTTGCCTTACCGTTTCCAGCTCAGAACCTCTCTCCAAAGTTGTCAAGGAGGTCAGAGACCAGATAGCTGCTCGCGGTCGCCAGTTGGAATCTTACAAACGTGAAAGGGGCATTCATACGGCCGAGTTTGGGGCAAGAGACATGGTTTTTCTTTTGGCCCTGAGGTCACTGAACCGCTATATCCCCCTTCTTTTTCATCTGACGGAATCACGGCAGGTTCATCCATGGACGGTGTATGCCGTGTTGAGGCAGTTGATAGGAGAGCTCTCTTCTTTTTCAGAAGGGGTCAATGTCATGGGAGAGATCGAAGATGGAACCCGTCTTGTGCCCGGCTATGATCACCGAGCCCTGTGGGAATGTTTTTCCGCTGCCCAGGGCCTGATCACGCAACTCCTGGATGAGATTACGGCCGGGCCGGAATACGTGATGCAGCTCCTATATGACGGAACGTATTTTGCGGCCGAGCTGTCTCCCGCGATTTTTGAAGGACGAAACCGTTTCTACCTGGTTTTTGAAACCGAAGAGGACCCGCAGGTTGTTCTTCAGTCCTTGGAAACCATTGCCAAGTTAGGTTCAAGGGAGTCTTTGCCCATTCTTATTGCCCGTGCGCTTCCAGGCACAAAGCTGGAGCACCTTCCAGTACCGCCGCAGGAATTGCCCCGTCGCGCCCATTCAGTCTATTTTCAGATTGACCATCATGGCGATCAATGGGCAAATGTGCAAAAGGCTTATAATATCGCTTTGTACTGGGATGCGGCCCCGGAAGATTTAAAGGTGGAACTCATGGTTGTAGGGAGATCTTAGACATGCGCTTGACTGACTGTTTTATGGAACTTGTCGCCTATGTGGCCTATTTTTTAAAGACAGTGGCCGCAAAGCAACCACCTTTTGATCAAGTTAAGGCAGACGTGCAGCGCCTGATGTCCGAGAGTGAAGGCCGCCTGAGGGAGGCATCATTCTCCCAGGAGGAATACGACCTGGCGCGCTTTGCCATTTGTGCCTGGGTTGATGAGGCGATTCTGAGTTCTTCGTGGAACGAGAAGGGCCGGTGGCAGGGAGAACAACTCCAGCGCCATTATTATCAGACGACGGATGCAGGCGAGATCTTTTTTGATCGTTTAAATGCCCTTGGCCCGCATCAGAGAGATGTGAGGGAGGTTTATTATCTGTGTTTGGCTATGGGTTTTATGGGACGGTATTGTCATGAAGGAGACGAATATCTCCTGGAGCAGTTAAAGACATCGAATTTGAAGCTACTCACGGGGATCTCGGTGGGGCTCCCTTCACTTGACCGCAAAGATCTCTTCCCGGAAGCCTATCCTGTAGATTCGGGCGAGGTTGTTCCACAGAAAGCCAGGGTTCGTTTTTCCGCCTTTACGCTCATGTGTCTCGGAGCCCCTGTGGTCCTTTACGGGGCGTTGTTTTTGATTTACCGGTTTATCTTGAGTAATGTTGGGGAGACTATCTTGAAGGGTTAGGGATTCAGAACATGAAGCAGATCCTTTTGAAGGTTCTTAAATGGTTTCTGATCGTAGCCGCAGTTTTGCTGGGCCTTGTTCTCGTTTTCGGGATCGTACTGAGTTTAGATTGGCCCTGGTGGGTCGGTTTTTTTGTCCTGCTCGGCCTGCTGGGCGTTGGGCTCAGTTTGGTCTTTTTCAGAAAAATATGGCTTAGGCGCCGGGAACAGGATTTTGTTCAAGAGATCATTGCGCAGGATGACTCCTACGTAAAGAGCCTGGGAGACAAAGACAGAGGGCAGTCAAAGGAGCTCCAAGATCGTTGGAAAGAGGCCATGGATGCCTTGAGGCATTCTCACCTCAGGAAGTACGGAAACCCTCTTTATGTGCTTCCCTGGTATATGGTTGTGGGAGAGAGCGGTTCGGGCAAGACTACGGCTATTACAAGCGCTCGCCTTTCTTCCCCCTTTGCAGAGGTGAAACGGACATCGGGCATTTCCGGAACAAGGAATTGTGATTGGTGGTTCTTTGAGCAGGCCATTTTGATTGACACTGCCGGCAGGTATGCCATTCCTGTGGACGACGGCCGTGATAAGGACGAATGGCAGAAGTTCCTCAGTCTTCTGACAAGATATCGGAAAAAGGAACCCCTAAATGGCCTTGTTGTGACCGTTGCGGCCAACAAATTGCTTGAGTCCGGGTCCGAAGCACTGCAAGAAGATGGGCGAAGCATACGCCGTCGTATTGATGAGCTCATGCGGGTTCTGGGAGCCAGGTTTCCGGTATACGTTCTTGTGACCAAATGCGACCTGGTTCAAGGGATGACTCAATTTTGTGATCAACTGCCGGACAAGGGCCTTGATCAGGCCATGGGGCTGATCAATCATGACCTGTCAAAAGATGTTGCCGCCTTCCACGACCGTGCTATCAATTCTATCGGGGATCGCTTAAGAGATCTCCGACTCCTCCTTTTCCACAAGTCAGACACCAGGGGTGTCGATCCGAGTTTGCTCCTTTTCCCTGAAGAGTTTGAACGGCTAAAAGTTGGCCTGACGTCTTTTATCAACGGAGCTTTTCAGGAAAACCCATACCAGGAGACCCCCATCTTGAGGGGCCTCTTCTTTAGCAGTGGCCGCCAGGAGGGGAGTCCGTACTCCCATTTTTTGAGCGCCCTGGGCCTTATCCAGGAAAGAGACGTTTTGCCGGGAACAAATAAGGGATTGTTCCTCCACGACTTTTTCGGACGAATACTGCCAAAGGACAGACGTCTGTTCGCCCCCACTCAGAGGGCTATTGAATGGAGTAAACTGACGCGAAATCTTGGTTTAACTTCATGGGTTGCTGTTGCAATTGCGATTTGCGGGCTCCTTAGCTTTTCTTTTGTGAAGAATCTGAGGACATTAAGGGATGTGTCGCGAGAGTTTACAAAGCCCCCTGTGTTGCAAGGCCAGGTCGTGTCGGATGTGATTATCATGGATCACTTTCGCCAGGCCATCGTTAGAGTGGAAGAGCAGAATAGCAGTTGGTGGATCCCAAGGTTTGGGTTGAACGAAAGCAAAGATGTTGAGATTCACCTCAAGGACAAATACTGTGAACAGTTCAAAGGCGGCTTTTTGGTCTCCCTTGATAAAGTGATGGCAAAGGAGATGGGAGACTTCTCCAGCGCCACACCCGATGAGATCCTTGGCCAACATGTGGCCCATCTTGCAAGGCGCATAAACCTTTTGCACGCCCGGCTCGAAGGTGAGACCCTTGAAACGCTTCAAACCAGGCCTCAGCCATCTTATGCGCCCATCGTGTTAATGGCCGACCAAAAAGTTATCCCGGAAATCAGAGAGAAGTTTTCAAACCTGTACCTTTACTATTTGATCTGGCGATCGGACAAACCAAGTCTCAACCAGGAGATGAATGAATTGCAGACATGGTTGAAACATGTCCTGACCCTGAAGGGGACAAACCTGAATTGGATCGTGACATGGGTTAACGGAGATGAATCCCTTTCATATGTACGTCTGGAAGATTTCTGGCGAGGGAGCTTGCAAGCTTCACAGGAAACAACTGTTGCGTCTGCCTTTACACTTGAAGGCAAAGCAAAGATCGATTCATTTCTAAAAGAAATAGAACCTGCTCTTGTGGATCCTCTGATCATTGCAAGCAAGAAACTGGAGTTTCAAGGGTTTTATCGGAAGGCTTATGTAAATGCCTGGTACGAGTTTGGGACTGGCTTTCCAGAAGGCGCCCAGAGGCTTCAGAGCAGGGAGGAGCGACAGCAGGCAGCAGCCAGAATGGGCGCTGATGAAGGGCCGTATTTTTCGCTCCTGGACAGAATGACCACGGAGCTGGAACCTCTGTTAGAGGAAAAGGATTTGCCTTCCTGGGTTGATCTGGTTTATGAATTTAGAACCACCAGGATCAAAGCGGCTCAGGAGGCTGCCTTTACAGAAAAAGGGGCTCTGGTAAAAGCAACAAAGAAAGGTAAGGCCCTTATTACGAAGTTGGAAAAAAAGATGAGCAAATTGGACACCGGAAAGACTCTCGAATCTGAGTTGATGGCAGCCAAGGCCTTTGGAGAATATCGAGGAGCCTTGTCTGAGATTACCCCTGCATCTGCTTCCAGGGCCGTGGCATTCCAGATGGCCGCCCAAGTATATAAAGAAGATCCGGCCACCAGCAAGTCTCCCTTCTTTGTGGCCCAAAGTGGCATTGACAAACTGAAGACATATATGGTGAGCGGCAAGTCCGGTCAGAAGATGTTTTGGGCTCTTGTGGCTGGGCCCCTCGATTATCTTTGGTACTTTGTGTGCATGGAAACGGCTTGTCATCTCCAGGACCTTTGGGAAAAAGATGTGCTGGTTGAGCTTCAGGGAATCCCGGACCAGAAGTCGGTCAACCAGCTCCTTTTGGGTGAAGAGGGCTATGCCACAAAGTTTATTAAGGGGCCGGCTGCACCCTTTGCCGGCCGAAGTCTTGAAAAAGGTTACTATGCAAAGAAGGTTCTCGGTGAAAGGATACCTTTTGAGGCATCTTTCCTTTCCTTTCTGACCAAAGGGGCTAGAAGCGCAAAACCTGTTAAGGGAACCTACACGGTCTCTATTAGAGGCCTCCCTACTGATACCAACGAGGGAGCGAAGTTGAGGGCCCAGGCCACCCGGCTTGAAGTCCAATGTGCGAACGAGACCCGAACTCTGCTCAATCTCAATTATCCCGTCAGCAAGACCTTTGATTGGTCAGCTCAGGATTGTGGGGACGTCATATTTCAGATTGAGGTAGGCAAGCTGGTCTTGACGAAGAAGTATGCTGGTTATCAAGGTTTTCCCAAATTCCTAAAGGATTTTGCAAGTGGGCAACGTAGCTTTTATCCGAGCGAATTTCCTGAACAAGAAGCGGCCCTGAAGCGTTTGGGTATCAAATACATTAAGGCAAAATATCGATTCAAAGGCCATGAACCGGTTCTGAAACTTCTTAGAGCCACTCCGGAAAGAGTTCCGAGGAATATAGTAGCGTGCTGGGATCAATAGGATCTTCAAACTCCTGGCAGTGGGCCGCCTGGGGCAAACATCCCGTGGCCAGAGACTTTTTTTCTGTGGGCTCAAATGCCCCTATGGTGAAGGCTTTTTCCGACTGGGTCGAAAAAGGTTATAAAATCTTCACTTCAAAAGAGCGGCCTTCTTCTAGCCTCTGCTCCTGGCGCTTTTGGGCGAGAGGACCCAAGAGAGAGATCCTGGTTTGTGGTATTGGAAGGGACAGCAGTGATAGTGTTGGCCGGCCATATCCTCTTTTGATTATGGGAACAGGCCCCCTGGAAGGGTGGGAGGATCAATGGGATCTTTTGCCCTTTGCCTGCGAAAAGACCTGGAGTCAAATGGAATATCTGTCCGCCAAGAGGTTTACGGATTTTGAGCAGTTTGAAGATGAGGTCCAGATCGTAAGGCCACCTCATCCAGAGTGGCCGGAGTTTAGATCCGTGAGTCGAGATCTGTGGGAATCTTCATCTGCTACTCAAAATAATGTATTGTCCTGGGATCCCAGACAGCTGGAAGACAGGGTTTCAGTCATGTCAAAAAAGACAGACTTCTTTGTTCCACTTGATGGAGGGCCATCTGATGACCCCCATACTCTGGCAGGCCTGTGGCACGCCCTGCTAAAGGTTCGCATCAGCGATGTTCCCAATGCCGTGTTCATGGGCGGGGCTTCAGACGGGACTTATCTGGCCGTTTTTAAGCGGGCTTTGGCGCCCACTGACTTTGTCCGGCTGTGGTCAGGGGCTGGGAAAAAGTTGGAGGCTTGAGGTTACAGGTTGGAGGCAGAGGCGCCGCTGGCGCTGTTTCATAGGGACTGAGGAAAATGGATCTTTTGTCACTCGGTAAAGAACCTATCAGTGCAGATCAACCAACGGGCTCTGATGTCCGGTATGAACCTGAGTTTGAAGAGCTTCAGGCGGAAATCGATAAGCTGTCCAATCCTAGTGCTTCGGATAGAACGGACTGGAAAAAAGTGAATGAGCTTGCCTCCGAGATCTTAGCAACCAAAGGAAAGGATCTCTTGGTGGCAAGCTATCTGGCTGTGGCCCAAATTCATACGAGTCAGATAGAAGGATTGGCGGTTGGTTTAAAGATATATCGCGATCTTTTGGAGCAATTCTGGGATGATCTTTTTCCAGCAAAAAAACGTATGAGGGGAAGAATCGCGGCCATAGAATGGTGGATCGAAAAAAGTGATGGGGCACTGGAGTCATTGAAGCCTGCACCTCTTCCTGCTGAGAAGATTGGAGAATTCAAGCAAGAAGTTCAGCAGATCGACGAACTTTTGCAGGGATATCTGGACGAGGCACCCTTGCTGAGGCCCATTGAAAGGTTTATAGACAGCATACCCGTGCAGGCAGAAAAGAAGCCAGAGCCCGAGGCGCCGTCCTCCGATGAGAAGGCAGAACCCCAGGCGCCACCGAAGCCCGAGACCGAGGAGCCTCAAAAGGCAGCCCCTCCGGCAGAGCCAGAAGAGATCGTTTCTGAGAAAGACGCCCAAAAGCTGTTGCGGGGCGCCCTTCAAACCATGCGTCGAGCAGCTGACTGCTTCTTCAACGAGGATCTATCCAATCCCCAAGCGTATCGGTGGAGAAGGATAGCTGGATGGTCGATGATTCAAGCCCTTCCGCCAGCCACAAATGGCCGGACTGAGATCCCGCCTCCGTTACAGCATGACACTATTCAGAGTGATTTGAAAGGGCTGAAAGACAAAGGAAATTGGGAAGCCTTGCTGCGAGCAGCAGAAGAAAGATTCCAAGGGGCTTTGCTTTGGCTGGATTTGAATTGGTTTGTAGCAGAAGCGTTGGCCGGTTTGGGAGATCAGTACCAGGATGCCCATGACACTGTTTGCCAGGAAACAGCTTATCTTGTTCATCGCATTCCGGGCATTGAAAGTCTATCGTTCTCAGATGGGACCCCCTTTGGTGACGGCGAGACGCAGCAATGGCTCAAGGGCATCGGGCTTGCAGGAGGAACCTCAGTGGCTCAACCGGTTGCGACGGCTGGCGCCGCGGAGGGTGACCGTATGGCGGAAACGATCCAGAAGGCCCATGCCCTGGCAAAAAAGAAAAAGCTCGTAGAAGCTGTCACGTCTCTCCAACAAGAAATTCGTGGCAGTTTTTCCAAGAGACAGCGTCTGTTGTGGCGCCTGGGATTGTCTCAAGTATTGATGAACTCCAAACAACCAAAGCTTGCCGTGCCTCACCTGGAAGCGATTCTTGAGGACATTGAGATATACGGACTGGAGGACTGGGACCCGGATCTGGCGTTAGAAGGACTTAAGATAGTGTGGCTCGGGCTTAAAGTCCATACGGACAAAGCAGGAAAGGATCGGTCTTCCGATATTTTGAACCGTATTGCAAAGCTTGATCCTGCCGAGGCATTGCGGTTGGAGAAATGACAGGGAAGTGTTAGTTCAATTAGTTAAATTGGTTTCTAGACTCATATAGTCATTGATAATAACTTATAACAAAGGAGGTACTTATGGCTAAAGAAACATCAGTTGCCCCTAGAGAACGGGTGAATATCGTCTATCGCCCGGCCACTGGTGACGCCAAAGAAGAAGTTGAGCTTCCTCTGAAGGTCCTGGTCATGGGCGATTTTACGGGCAAAGAGGATGATCGCATGTTGGAGGAAAGAGAGCCTGTCAACATAGATAAGGACAACTTCGACGAAGTTCTTAAGGCGCAGAACATTGGATTGAGTGTGACCGTGCCGAACAAGATTTCTGGTGAACCTGATGAGGATATGAACGTTGAACTCAAGTTTGAATCCATGAAAGACTTTGGACCAGAGGCTATCGCCAAAAACACGCCGGAGTTGAATCGGCTCTTGGAGCTCAGGGAAGCCTTGGGTTCTCTCAAGGGGCCGTTGAGCAACCTTCCTAATTTCCGGAAGAAGATTCAAGAACTCGTCAAAGATGAGGCGGCTCGGGAAAAACTACTCAAGGAACTGGGCGTAGAAGACAAATAAGCAGACAGAGGAGGTGATTCTATGGCAGAAGAACAAGAACAGGCAGCTGCCCCGGCAGCCGAGGCGGTAGAAGAGGTTTCTATATTGGACGAGATTGTTCACGCCACCAAACTCCAACCTACGGATGAGGCGTACGGGGTGACGAAAAAGGGTGTGGAGGCTTTGATTGCTCAACTCCTTGAACCAGGGCGTGTGGTCCCCAAGATCTCCAAGGCAGTTGTCGACGACATGATCGCGGAAGTCGACAAAAAACTCAGCTTGCAGTTGGATGCCGTCTTGCACCATCCGGAGGTTCAGAAGCTCGAGTCTGGTTGGCGATCTTTAAAGTTCCTGGTGGACAGAACCGACTTCAGGGAAAATATTAAGCTTGAAATTATTAACGTGAGCAAAGAGGACCTTTTGGAAGACTTTGAGGATTCTCCTGAGGTTGTCAAGTCGGGGTTGTATAAGACGGCCTACACAGCAGAATACGGTCAGTTCGGTGGACAACCCTATGCTAATATGATTGGCAACTACGAAATCGGAGCGGGTCCGCAAGACATCAAGCTCCTTCAGTACCTCGGCAGCGTAGCAGCAATGGCTCACGCACCTTTTATTGCGGCTGCCGGTCCATCCATGTTTGGTCTTGACGATTTCAACGGTCTTCCTCAGCTTAAGGATCTCAAATCCATTTTTGAAGGCCCCCAGTATACGAAGTGGCAATCCTTCAGGGAGTCTGAAGATGCCCGCTACGTAGGTTTGGCGCTGCCCCGGTTTTTGCTTCGTCTTCCCTATGGCCCGGACACCCAGCCTGTAAAGGCCTTCAACTACGAGGAAGATGTTTCTGCAAGTCATGGCGACTACATGTGGGGTAATGCGGCCTTTACCTTTGCTTCGAGGTTGACTGACAGCTTTGCTAAGTACCGATGGTGTGCCAATATTATCGGCCCCATGGGTGGAGGTGCAGTGGAAGACCTTCCTCTGCACCAATTTGAGGCCATGGGCGCTGTCCAGACAAAGATCCCGACCGAGGTGCTCATCTCAGAAAGAAGGGAGTACGAACTGGCAGAAGAGGGTTTTATGGGCTTGACCATGCGAAAAGGAAGTGACAATGCAGCCTTCTTCTCAGCCAACTCGGTCCAAAAGCCCAAATTCTTCGGCATCAGTAAGGAAGGAAAAGAAGCAGAAACCAACTACAAGTTGGGATTGCAGTTGCCCTACATGTTCGTCATCAACCGGCTGGCCCATTACCTGAAGGTCATTCAAAGGGAAAACATCGGAACCTGGAAAGAAAGGGGGGATCTGGAAAGAGAACTGAATACGTGGATAACCCAGTACGTGGCGAACATGGAGAATCCAGCGCCTGAAGTCAGGAGCCGGCGACCGCTCCGCCAAGCGCAGGTTACTGTTGAAGATGTGGAGGGAGAGCCGGGTTGGTATCGAGTGGGACTCAAGGTAAGACCCCACTTCAAGTACATGGGCGCTTTCTTTACCCTATCTCTGGTGGGTAAGCTTGATAAAGATTAAAAAATAAAAAGGAGGAACACGAATCATGGCTATGACAGTACATCTTGAATTATTGGCCAATGGCACGAAGATTGATGGTGACTCGACAATTCTTTCCATGGACAGGGAGAACACCATAGAATGCCTTTCATTCGAGGATTCCGTGCGAACGGCGCGTGAGGCTTCATCGGGCATGGCGAGTGGCGAGAGAACGTATGAACCAGTCAGGATTACGAAGCGCATTGACAAAAGTTCGCCGTTGTTGGCCAAGGCCTTGTGTAATAACGAGGCTATAGAGGCCACGTTCCGGTTTTTCAGGCCGAGCCCTGCTGGTGATGGAACCACCGAACAATTTTTTACCGTCAAGATCGATGAAGCAAGGGTTAATTCGGTCGTTCGAGTCAGTCCGGATGTCATTGACCCGGCTGCTGCGAGTGCCCCGCCCACAGAGGAAGTGACCTTCGTCTTTGGGTATATTCAGTGGACCTATGAGCCTGACGGGATCGAACATATTGATCACTGGTCACAAAGAACTTAGTTTTTTGTTGGCCGTTCCAGCGCGTCGTGAGTGATGCCTTTTTTACGCGCAAGGAGATATCTTATACAAACGAATAACAGGAGGATTGGCAGGTTCCATCGGGAACCGGAAGCTAACCGTTAACGGCCAATGCGCGAAGACAGACTCCTTGAAAGGATCAGAGCCTGGCAAGAGGAGCCGGGGAAGCGGACAAGGAAAGACCCAAAAAGGGTCGTCGATTCCGTATTAAACCACCTTCAGCGAATTCTCAACACCAGGCAGGGTAGTGTGCCTATCGGGGAAGATTACGGTGTGCCCGACTTTACCGACCTCGTGAGCGCTTACCCTGATGGCGTAAGGGACTTTGAGAGGTCGATTAGGCAGACAATACAAAAGTATGAACCCCGCTTGAAGGCAGTCCGGGTTCATTTTGTTCCGCTAGAAGAGGATGTTCTTTCCTTGGGTTTTCAGATTACCGGCAGATTGGCAACAGAGGACCACAAGGAGTCTATCGTTTTTCAGAGTGTCGTTGGCTCTGGCGGGAAAATCACTGTTAGACGCTAAGCGGTTAGAGGTTGGAGGTTGGAGGCAGGACGCTTCTCCAACCTCCATCTGTGCACAGCGCCCGGCGAAGCAGGCTTCCACCTTGACAAGAAAAGCAACTTTAGACAATGTAACCAATTCAACGAATATCCATGTTTAACCGTTATTTCCAAGATGAACTCGACAATCTTAGGGATCTCGGAGAAGCTTTTTCTAAAGCGCATCCTGCCGTGGCCCCCATGCTCAGTGGTCCCGCGAGCGACCCGGATGTGGAACGTCTCCTTGAGGGGGTCGCTTTCCTCACGGGTTTGCTCAGGCAGAAACTCGACGATGAATTTCCGGAAATTATCCACGAACTGATTCACTTGATTTGGCCCCACTACCTGAGGCCCATCGCTTGCGCGACAATTGTTGCCTTCAGCCCGAAGCCCACCCTCAAGCAGTCTATGACCATACCTGCAGGAGTCCAGATTGCATCGGCGCCGGTAGAAGGGACTTCTTGTATCTTCAGGACCTGCTACGATGTGGAGCTCCACCCCATCAATCTCATAGAGGCTTCTTTTTCTGAACCTTCCGGCCGGCCTCCTGCGATCAAGCTTCTCCTGGAGTTGCGTGGTTCCAAGCTTTCTGATTGGCAGCCTCGAGCCTTGCGCTTCTTTCTCACAGGCAACTATGCCGATGCGGCAGACCTTTATTTTCTTTTGCGACATCATCTGAAACAGATCGTGATAGCGCCTGCGGATGATGGTAGTTCTTTAGTTGTCACCCCTGAACATCTAAAGCCGGTGGGGTTTTCGGATGACGAGAGCCTGATTCCCTATCCAACTCAGTCCTTTCCGGGATACCGAATTCTTCAGGAGTACTTGATCTTACCCGAGAAGTTCCTCTTTTTGGATCTTGTGGGCTGGGATCGTTGGAAAAACAGGGGAGATGGTTCCAGGTTTGAAATCAGTTTTGAACTCAACGACATCCCCTTTTCACCTACACGGGTCAGAAAAGAGAATTTTGTTCTCTCTGCGACACCGGCAATCAACATTTTTCAACACGACGCTGACCCGATCCGCCTGGATCATCGGGGAACGGAATACCCTGTTCGTCCTTCCGGGAGCGACGCCTCCCATTATCAGGTCTACTCTCTGGAAAAAGTGATTGGCTTTGTCCAAGGCACGGCTGAACAGAGGCCGTATGTGCCTTTTGAGGTTTTCAATCCTCAACCTCAAGACAACCCCGTGTATCATGTGAACATGAGAAAATCACCCATTCAGGCAGGCCTCGACGTGTATTTGTCTGTGGCCTATTCTCCAGAGGCAGGTCCGCCTGTATCAGAGACCCTTTCCATCGAGCTTTTGTGCACTAACGGATCTTTGCCTGAAAGGCTTCAACTGGGAGATATCTCCTTGCCCACGAGTAGTTCGCCTGAATTTGCAGAATTTAGTAATATTCGGCCGGCCACGACCAATGTTCTACCCCCGTTGGGGAAAAACCTCTTGTGGCGACTGTTGTCTCATCTTTCCTTGAACTACGTTTCACTGGCAAAGGCTGAGAATCTTCGAGCCCTTTTGGGGCTTTATATTTTTCCGGAAAGCCGAGATCGGACCGGTATTGTTGCCAATAAGAAACGTATCGCCGGCATTGAGCACCTTGAGACAAAACCTTCTAACAGGCTAGTGTCCGGTGTCATGATGAGGGGCCAGGAGATTGCCCTGAAGCTGCGCCAGGACCATTTTGCCAGTCCGGGAGACCTTTTTTTGTTCGCAACCGTGCTTGATTACTTCTTGGGCTCTTATGCCTCCATCAACAGTTATACTCAGCTTTTCGTGGAGGAGGCCATGAAAGGAGATCGTTATCAATGGCCAGCCAGGGTGGGGGATCATCCTCTGATCTGAAATTCGACCTTCTCAAGGAGGGACACGCTTTTTCGTTGTTCCAGGTGATAAGGCTGTTGCGTTCCTTTGGGAGTCCTTCCTCGGAGAGTGAACAGTCTGCTGGGTCGCGTGAAACAGAGCACATCAGAATAAGGCCCAAGCTTTCTCTTGCCTTTCCTCCGGCTGATGTGGACAGGATTGAGGAGATCAACGGTGAAGAGCCGCATTTCCTGGTCACGGCCACTCCCCTCGGCCTTTATGGCGCCTCTTCTCCTTTGCCTACATTCTACACAGAGGACCTCATGGATGAGGCGGCGGCAGATGAGTCGGTGACAAGAGAGTTCATCGACATTATCAATCATCGTCTTTTTTTGCTCCTGTTCAGGTCTTGCAACAAATACCGCCAGTTCTTGCAAGTAGCGGAAGAGAATAACCCTCAATATCTGGGAAGGCTCTTCTCTCTTTTAGGTCTTGGGGAAGAACAGTTAAGGGAAGACGTTTCGGAAGCATATGGTCTCATTCGCTATATTGGGCTGCTCACGCAATTCCCACGATCCTCTTTGGGGCTGAGGGTTTTACTTCAGGATGCCTTAGGTGACATCCCGGTTGAAGTCATTCCCTGTGTTCAAAGGAGGGCCAGCATCCCCGTAGATCAAAGGCTGTTGCTGGGAGCCTCCGGAGGGGCCTTGGGAAGTGACAGTTTTCTTGGAGAAGAGATTGACGATCGCATGGGAAAGTTTCGCCTGAAGATTGGCCCTTTGAATCAAGAGCAGTTTCATGGTCTCCTTCCCGGAGGGCAAGGTTGTGAGAAGCTTTGCTTTTTAACGAAGTTCTATGTGACAGAATCACTTGAATACGACGTAGAGCTTACGTTAGCTGAAGGAGAGGCGCAAGGTGTTTGTTTAGGCCGCCCCGAGTGGTCAAGACTTGGCTGGGACACTTGGATTTTCGCGGGTGATGACTTGGGAGAAGTAAGGGCGACCTTTTATCCGGAGGAAAATGTTGGAGGTTAGAGGACATGTTAGAACTTGATCTTGAATAGGCTATCGATGGTATTGCTTAACATCTGAACATTCAATCCTGAAACAGGAGACCACCATGATTACAGTTGACATCAAGTCGCTTTTGGGTCGTTTGAATTCGTATTGTACAAGGTGTCTGGAGGCAGCGGCAGGGTTTTGCGTCTCTCGCACGCACTATGAAGTCACGGTGGAGCATTTTTTGGCCAAGCTTCTAGAAGAGCCCCAATCGGATCTGCCCTTGATCTTTCGTCAATTTGATATTGATCCGGGCAGAGTGCAAAAGGCCATTGATCAGACTGTAGAGGAATTTCGGACAGGAAATGCCGCGAAGCCGGTTTTTTCTCCTTTGCTTATGGAGCTGTTTCAGGAGGCCTGGCTTGTGGCCTCAGTGGATCTCGATGAAAACCGTCTCAGATCAGGGGCACTCCTGTTGGCCTTGCTGAATAAACCCACGCAGTTTGCCACTGGCCGGTATGTGGATCTGCTGACGACGATCAGTAAGGATGCCCTTCACTCCCAGTTTTGGGATATTGTCAAGGGGTCTATAGAGAAACCATCGGTCGCCGAAGGGCCCGTAAGAGAAGAGGGGCGGCCTGGCGAAGCCACTGCCCTGGGTCGTTTTTGCGACGATTTTACGGAAAAGGCGAGAGCCGGGGAGATCGATCCTGTTTTTGGGCGTGATCAGGAGATACGCCAGATGATAGACATCCTGGCCCGGAGACGGAAAAACAATCCCATTGTGGTTGGTGAAGCGGGCGTTGGTAAAACGGCCGTGGTTGAGGGCCTAGCCTTGAGGATTGTTGAAGGGGATGTGCCTGAACTGCTTCGAGGCGTTTCCATACTGGGATTGGATATGGGCCTTCTTCAAGCAGGGGCCGGCATGAAGGGTGAGTTTGAAAACCGCCTGAAATCCGTCATCAACGAGATCAAGGCTTCTCCGAAACCTATTATTCTTTTCATCGATGAAGCCCATACCCTCATAGGCGCGGGAGGGCCGGCCGGAGGCGGTGATGCGGCCAATCTTTTGAAGCCTGCCCTTGCAAGAGGGGAACTACGCACTGTTGCCGCTACCACGTGGTCAGAATACAAGAAATATGTGGAAAAGGACCCGGCATTGGCCCGCCGCTTCCAACCCGTGAAGCTGGATGAACCCTCGGAGGAAACGACTGTCTTAATCCTGCGAGGATTGAAGAAAAAGTATGAAGAGGCCCACGGTGTGGTTGTACGAGACGATGGTATAGCGGCGGCGGCCGAGCTTTCCAGTCGCTATATTTCAGGACGACAATTGCCGGACAAGGCTGTGGATCTTCTTGATACGAGCGCAGCCAGGGTAAAGATCCTTCTTTCGGCAAAGCCTGACGTGATTGAAGACAAAGAGCGGAAAGTTCAGGCCCTGGGGCGAGAGAAAGATGCCCTGGAACGGGATCAGTTGCACGGCATTAAGATTGAGGAAGATCGTCTGAAAGAGATCGGACCTGAGCTTGAAGGATTGAACCAAGAACTGGGTCAACTCAAGGATCGCTGGCTCAAGGAGCAGGAGCTTGGTCAAAAGGTCATTGGCTTGAGGAAAGAGCTGTATGAACTCAAGAGCGATGGCCAGGCCGATTCGGAGGAAAAGGAGGGTGAGCTCAAAGGGCAACTTGAAGAGAGCTTGAAGGAGTTTGACACCCTCCAGGGAGATTCACCCTTGGTCCGCATCGAAGTCGATCCGGACGTGGTGTCAAAGGTGGTTTCTGACTGGACAGGCATACCCTTAGGAAGGGTCATGCGGGATCAGGCCCGGAGTGTGCTTGACCTGGAGGCAAACCTGAAAGAGAGGATCAAGGGCCAGGATGAAGCCCTTGGTGTTATTACAGAGGTGATCAAGTCGGCCAAGGCAGGACTAAAGGATCCCAGCCAACCCATGGGTGTATTCCTCCTGGTGGGCCCTAGCGGTGTGGGCAAGACCGAAACCGGCCTTGCAGTGGCAGACATGCTCTTCGGGGGAGAGCGCTTCATGGTCACCATCAACATGAGCGAGTTCCAGGAGAGACACACTGTGAGCCGGTTGATCGGTTCTCCACCGGGTTATGTCGGTTATGGAGAAGGAGGAGTGCTCTCTGAAGGCGTTCGTCAGCGGCCCTATTCGCTGGTGCTCCTTGACGAGACTGAGAAGGCTCACCTGGAGGTCCTGAATCTATTCTACCAGGTCTTCGACAAAGGGATGCTCTCTGATGGCGAGGGTCGTGTTATCGATTTCAAAAACACCGTTGTTTTCTTGACCAGCAACCTGGCCACTGATGTCATTACCGAGCTTTGCTCCGATGGCCAGAGGCCTTCGTATGAGACCTTGATGTCGGCCATACGGCCGATCTTGAGCAACCACTTTAAGCCGGCCCTGCTGGCGCGTATGAACATCGCACCGTTCTATACGCTTCCTCCTGAAATAATGAAAGAGATTGTTTCTCTTAAGCTGGACAAGCTGGCTGCCAGGGTGGCAGACACACACAAAATGAAATTCAGCTATGCCCCGGAGGTTGTAAACCAGATTGCTACACGGTGCACGGAGGTTGAGACGGGCGCCAGGAATATCGACCACATCATGAGCGGGACCATCCTGCCCCAGATGTCCAGGGAGATCCTTGCACGCATGAGTGAAGAGGCCATGCCCTCGGAGGTTCGCCTGGGCCTGGCAAAAGACGGCGGTTTTGAGATAGAGTTTGGAGGTTAGATATGGCTGAATCCAGAGCGGCTAATGAACCTCACTTCTTGTTCAAGATATCAGAGACAAAACTCCGCGTCATGGACTTTACGGCAAGGGAGGAGATTTCTGCGCCCTACGAAGTCGATCTGACACTAGCTTCGACAGACGAGATTAAATTCGATGACGTAATCGGCAAAGAAGCTCTCTTGACGATCGTACGTGATGAAGCAGACCGTTATTTTCACGGCATCATCAATGAGTTTACCCAAAGTGGCGCCATGGGTCGGTTCTATCTCTACCAAGCGAAAATGGCGCCTTCGTTGTGGCTGCTTTCTCTGAAACAAAACTGTCGTATTTTTCAGAACAAAAGCGTGGAGGACATTGTCAAAGAGATTCTCGAAGATGGTGGTATCAAGACTGATCGTTATGTCTTTCGTCTTCAACGTACATGCAAGCCGAAAGAGTATTGTGTTCAGTATAGAGAAACAGATCTTAGCTTCATATCCCGGCTCCTTGAAGAGGAGGGCATTTTCTATTTTCTTGAACATACCAAGGACAAACATGTCGTGATCTTTGGGGACGGCGCCGTAAACTACCAGCCCATAGAGGGGAAGCACAACAAAAAGAACCAGACAGAAGTTCCGTTCCATCCCCTTGATGAAATGGTGGCGGAGGAAGAGGCCGTCAGCGTTTTTGTATTGTCTCGTCAAATCCGGTCCGGAAAAATCACGGTGAGAGATTTTAATTTCAAGAAGCCTTCCTTGGATTTAACGGCGGAGGAGAAGGCGGATTCGTTCGAGAATTTAGAGGTCTATGACTATCCTGGCGAGTACTACGAGTCCGACGAAGGAAAGAATTTAGCCAAGATCAGGCTTGAAGAAGCTATGACGTTTAAGGACCAGGCCGAGGGGCGTAGCGGTTGCGCTGGTTTTACTTCAGGCTATACGTTCAAGCTCACCGATCATGACTGCGATAATTTGAACCAGGAGTATTTTCTTGTAGAGGTGACGCACGAAGGGGCCCAGCCACAGGTTCTTGAAGAACAAGCAGGTGGCGGCGGCTCAACATATTCGAATGATTTTGTCGCCATCCCTTCTTCAGTAACCTTCAGGCCCGAGAGAAATACGCCCAAGCCTGTCGTGGAGGGCGTCCAGACGGCAATTGTGGCGGGTCCATCCGGGGAGGAGATTTACACCGACGAACATGGCAGGGTCAAAGTACAGTTTCACTGGGATCGTGAGGGGGCAAGAGACGAAAACAGCTCTTGCTGGATCAGGGTAGCAAGCAGTTTTGCTGGTGGCAACTACGGCTGTATTTTCACGCCCCGTATCGGCCAGGAAGTGCTGATCGATTTTGTGGAAGGCGATCCGGATCGTCCTATCATTACGGGGCGAGTGTACAACGCGGACAACATGCCCCCTTACAAGCTTCCCGATGAAAAGACCAAGAGCGCCATTAAGACGAATAGCTCCATAGGAGGAGGGGGCTTTAACGAGATCCGGTTTGAAGACAAAAAGGGCGAGGAAGAGATCTTCATCCATGGTGAGAAGAACATCGATGTACGCATCAAGAACGATCGCAAGGAATGGATCGGAAACGACCGGCACTTGATCGTGAAACGAGACAAAGCGGAAAAGGTGGAGCGGGACAAACATGTGATTATCAAACAGGACGTACTCCAAGAGATATCCCGGGATCGCAACCTGAAAATAGGAGGAAAAGAGGCCATAGAAGTCGCCAACTCCAGGTCCGTGAAGGTCCAGGGCGATGTCATCGAGCAATTTTCAAAGAATCATAGCGAGCAGGTGAGCCAGGATTACTATCTCAAGGGCAACAATGTCGTTATTGAGGCCATGACAGGCCTCACCGTCAAGGCAGGTAGCAATTTTGTGACGATCGACTCCTCCGGCGTGTCGATTAAAGGTTCCATGGTCATGATCAACAGTGGGGGCACCGCCCTTTCTGGTAAGGCAGGCAGTCTGGTGGCGCCGGCAGCACCCATTGTGGCCCTGGAAGCAGGCACTGCTGCTCCCGGCAAGGATCCCATCTACGATGCTCCTACGCATGTGGAATCAAATATAGAAGAGGAGGACGATGAGGAGAAAACGTGGATCGGGGTTGAGTTGGTAGATGAAGAGGATAACCCGGTAGCTGGCGAACGTTATGCCATCACTCTGCCAGATGGTAAGACCATAGCCCAGGGCACCACGGGCCCGGATGGTAAAGCCACAGTTAGGTTGAGAAAAGACCAGGCCGGGACGTGTAAGATTACATTTCCAAAACTCGATAAGGATGCCTGGGAGAAAGCCTGATGCCCAAAGAACACAAGGTGAGGAAAGGGGAATGCCTTTCCAGTATTGCCGAGAAATACGGTCTGTTTCCTGACACCATCGCCAACGACCCGGCAAACGCTGATCTGAAGACAAAGCGAAAGGATCTCAATGTCCTTTATCCGGGTGACGTGGTGGCAATTCCGGATAAACGGGTGAAGGAGGAATCTTGTGCCACAGAACAAAAGCATCGATTTCGCAAGAAAGGTACACCGGCCGTGCTGCGTTTGCAGCTTCTGGATGAGGATGATAGTCCCAGGGCAAATCTCAATTACAACCTCCAGGTCGATGGTCAATACTTCGAAGGCACCACTGATTCTGATGGCAAGATCGAACAGTCGATTCCTCCAGGGGCCAAGAAAGGTATATTGCTCATAGAGAATGACGATCCGATCCCGCTTTCATTTGGCGATTTGGATCCGGTTGATACAATCACCGGAGTGCAACAAAGACTGTTAAACCTTGGTTTCGATTGCGAAGGTGTGAGCGGAAGGTTGGATTCGAAAACCGAGGAGGCTCTCAAGGAATTCCAACAAAAATACGAGCTTAACGACTCGGGTGAGCTAGATCAGGCCACAAAAGATAAGCTCCTGGAAATCCACGGCTCTTGAACAGCAATAGCGAGCGCATTCCCCGTAGCTTGCTGCGGGGTTAGCGAGCGAATTATAAAATGGCAGCGTTCCCTACGGTCGAAGATTCCCTGCAGCTTGCTGCAGGGTTCTTCAATATCTTCTACAGGAGGTAGAATCCATGGCAAACGAAGCACATGCGGTTCCCAGACGGGCTGGAGGCGCCAGGGGATTTGCGCTGCTCCGGCGCCGCACCATCGAGATTATTTTTCAGCGTTACCCCGGAACGGATGCGGCCAGCGCCATCAGCGGTCTCGACTATGAGGTAACTGTAGGAAGAGGTTCTACGCGGCGCGGTAGAACGGGGAATGATGGGAAATTAACCATTCGTATAGCGCCTTTCGCAAGAGCTCGACTCAATATCATGGGAACAGAATACAGAGTAAGAGCCCGGTCTGGACTGGAACGCTTCAACCATTTACGGGGTGTCCAACGACGACTGAACATGCTGGGCTATAATGCGGGAGCCGTGGACGGAAGCATGGGACCGAAAACAGAACATGCTGTGCTGAATTTTCAGGCGGATAACGCCCCCTTGAAAGTAGACGGACTGCCGGGACCAAGAACCCAGCGAGCTCTCCGTGATAAGGTGGGAAGATAACTATGACGGTAAGAAGACAGGTCTTCAGGGTTGAGCGGATCATGCCTGTGCGGTTTACTCGTTCCCCGGGAGCGGTGCCATTAGGGCAGTATGCGTCCGACATTGACGACAGGGGTTATACGGGATATCACGGCCCAGTAGTCGGAGTCTGTCGGGGAGACACCACGCGCGTCAGGGTTGTGCGGGAGCTTTTAGACAACAACGCACCACTGTACGTGACCAGCGAGGATACTTCGAAGCTGACCATCATAAGCCCGGTTGCCGGGCAACCTCTGGCCAACGGACAACACGTAGACATAACATTTAGGGTCAGAAACACCGACGGCAATGTCAAGGTGCAGGTCCGCGCTCAGGCTATCGATGGACCTATTGTTGCAGAGCTCACCGTTCATGTTTCCCAGGTGATGGTAATTGAATGTGCCACCCATCGCACCGCAATTTATGACGGAACAGCGGTCGGCGCCGCGCGCTCGGCTGCCAATACTACGAGGAGAGACTGGCCCAACATACGCACACTCATGCGGGAGGTAAATCGCATGTGGAGACCGGCTGGAATCTCTTTTGATGTTGACACCGAGAGAGACAACACAAATCTGACCAACCAGGTCGCGCGCGACGGCCTTAACCCCACGAACGGAATTCTCCTGTGTCCAGTTTATGGGAGTGGAACAACAAATGAAAACTTCAACCGGCTGATGAACACAAACCGGGTGAATGACAGGATCAATATCTATTTTGTCAGGGAAATTCAGGCGGCCCATACTGGACCGGGCCCGGCACCTAGTTATGTTGGCTTTGGCAGTTCCCACCATAGAGGACTGGTTGTATCGGATAGCTTAAGGGGGGATCTTGAATCTGATGCACACACCATGTCGCATGAGTTGGGCCATATTCTTAGACTGGCGGCAATTGGACACACGGACCCGCATGATTCCCATTCGGATGACGATCCGCAATGGAACTCTACCGTTGCCAGGCGCCGGCACGACCTTTGGTCTCGCCGCCGCCTGATGTATTATATGGTAGGTCTGCAAGCGGCCGAGCGCACAGGTGCAGGAGGACGGTATGCGTTCGATGGCACCGACGTGGGCTACGGTGCGGGTCGATCAGGACACATGATTACCATCAAGAGTTTGAATCAGGACCCAACAGACAATGAATATACTGATGCCAGAAATACGGCAAGGACCCTTCCTTGATAGAGTTCTTGTCTTGCGGCGCCTGATCTTTGTTTTGCTCTTGTCGTTAACACCTGGATGTGACGCAAGTCAGTCACGTAGCCCGGAGGAGGCAAAAAACATGAGTGAGCTTCTGGAAACTCAATTGAAAGACTTAAACGGCGATGCTCGCGAAACAGCTCGATTGGCTGGGGCTTCCGCGATTCCAATCCTCCTGGACCACCTGAAAGCGGAATCACCACGCGAGCGCGCGCTAACTTTAGAATGTCTTGCTGAGATCAAAGGCGACGAGGCCATAAAGGCTTTGGTGAAAGGATTGGAAGACTCTGATGTCCATGTGCGGAATAAAGCTGTACGCCTTCTTCATAGGGTCCACGGCCCCATGGCCATTCCCGGCCTGCGAAAGCTGGTTGTCCAATCCCCGGACGAATGGGTGCGTGGAAATGCCGCACTCATTCTTGGTAAATTGGACGATTCAGGCGCTGTTATGGCAATCAAGAAACAGCTCTCCGCAGAAGCTAATTCCGATACCGCGCAGCAGATGACGCTAGCAATAGCCCGCCTTGAAGATGGTAAAGAGCGTGAGAAGGTGCTCGAACGTTTGCTGAGTGACAATCCTCGTGAACGCTACAACGCCATTGCCGACCTTGAGTATTTGAGTAACCCTGCTCTGGTGAGCCATTTGATTCCGCTTTTTTCAGACACGCGAGAAGTCGTCAATGTCGGAACCGAACCCTTTCCAGTCTGGCACAGGGTGTGTGATCGAGCGGTTGATGCTGTGAAAACCCTGACGGGTACGCCCCTCCCTTTTTCCACAGGAGGGCGGACTTACTCTCCGGAAGAGATTCAAGAGGCTCGTGATCTCGTTCAGCAATCGGCGCGAACGAAGTGAAAAAGAGTTTCTGGATACTGTCGCTTTCGCCTCGTCTAATCTGGGGTGCACGGCTGCTTCTGGCATCCGAGGGGGACGACTGAGCACAATGCCCCGTCCTCGACGCGGCCGCCCGGCAGAAAATCTAAAGAGCCTATTCTGAACCATGCCAGAGTATACGGTCAAACAAGGAGACTGCATATCCAGTATTGCGCACCAGCACGGGCTGTTACCGAAAAAGATCTGGGACCACCCGGACAATGCTCAACTCAAGGAAAACCGCGAGGATCTCAACATCCTTAAGCCAGGGGACGTGGTTTTTGTCCCCGAAAAGGAAGAAAAGGAAGAATCCGGGGCCACCGAGCAGCGGCATCGGTTTCGAAAGAAGGGTGTGCCTGCAAAGCTTCGGCTTCAACTCAAAACGGGTGACAAGCCTCGTGCCGACGAGTCCTATATTCTTGATATAGACGGAGAGGTATTCTCCGGTGCCACAGATGGTGACGGAAAACTGGAACATCCTGTCCCGCCTAATGCCAAGAGGGGTTTGCTATTAGTTGGTGGCAATCAGGAAGAATATGTTCTGAACTTAGGTCATATCGATCCGATCGACGAAGTTTCAGGAGTCCAGGCGCGTCTCAATAATCTCGGGTTTGATTGCGGGAAGGTGGACGGCGTCCGTGGACCCAAAACAGAAGCAGCGATCAAAGAGTTTCAGAAGCAGTATGACTTGAATGAGACAGGAAACATGGACCAGCAAGCTTCCGAGAAACTCAGAGAAGTGTATGGATGCTGAAATGAGCATGGTCTGAACTTCACAGCGTGCGGAAAAGAAATCCACTTTATGAGAGTTCAAGTCGCGAGAGACGAAAAAAAGTTTCAGGTTATGAGTAGCAGCAGGGTCGCAGGCAAGGTGCTCTTCAAGCCGAAACGGTGGCGCCGGTTTCCGTTGCGATTTGCCAAGCTGTGGTACGAGTACGGTGAGGAGCTGGTAGCAGAAGCGGCAACCGATAACGAAGGTCGTTTCCAGTTCAATAGAGTACCGGGTTTTGATGGTGCTGTTATTATTTCGATGATATGCATAATTGATGGAGAAGACGTCTCTGAGCTTCATCAAGTAGGTGGAGAAGAGTATCGCTATCGTTACCCGTCGAATAAGGGCGAAACCATCGAATCAGTTGGGCTGCATCCGGATAAGCTTGAAATAGTGATTTGCGATGAAGAATGGCAGCCGGATTTGATTTTGAGGGATCTTTTATTGGCGGCGGAACCGTCAACGCCACGTTCGGAACTGGAAAGTGAGTTCGTGAATCTTTATCTGGATGAAATAGAGCCAGACGTCGAACTTCAGCGTATCTACACGGAATTCGACATGAGATTTGATAGCGGTAGCTGAATATTGAAGCAAAAGAGCCTAGAGAGAGAGGAATACAAATGGAGTTGAAGGAGCTGGTAGGCAAGACACCCAGTCCCGAGCAGAAAATCAAGTGGGCAAAAGTGTCGAAGCGCCCAGGGCATTACCAATTCCTTTCTGGTACACTTGTTAAAGTCAAAGAGTTCATCCAAACCGGTCCCGAAATTTGGCAGATTGCTCATGCCATTTCGCATTTGGTCGACTTGCTTCTGGTGACTGGGAACCGATCAGAGCCTGGCTATGATGAAGAGCACTTGGAGAAAATGTGGGCGGATAGGGTAGGTGGTTTCTATTTCAGAAAAAGGAATATTGTAAAGGTATATTTACGGGACGCAATTGAAAAAGTCACCGAGAAGTATAAGGCTAAAGGGATGAAGGCCCCATATATCAAAGCTTGTGGAGAGCTGGCATTCTACAATCAGATTGGATTTTGCGAGGAACATGCTGTCGTGGCGTGCTACCTATTGGCATTTGGGGCTGAGCAGCTCCTTAAAGAAATCGATGTGTTCTTCGCAATGGTGGGCGCGCGTTCGTCAAAAAGATTGGACGGTTTGTTTTCTGGCCATGCCTTTGTTGTGCTCGTTAAAGGTGGGGAATTTGCGGATGAGATCAGAAACGCCAGGGAAGTTGGGACGAGTCAAAAAGACTGTTACGATTACTTAGTTGATAAGCCTTTTTGGTGGGGTGAAAGCGCATGGGTAGCAGATGGCTGGCTTGGGAAACCTTATAAGGCTAAATCTATAGCTCGAGTGAATAGGGTGAACTTTGCAACCATTTTTACTCCATGGGTTGTGCCAGACTTGTCTCGTATTGACTCTGAATGGGTCCCTTACCATTTGGGGAATATGTTTCTGAGGATTTGCAAGAAATACAGTATAAAATGGTAATCACATCAAGGTAAAGTTATCCAGGGTAACTCTCTACCCTGAGGTTCTATCCAGCTACTTCGAAACAGCCGAGGTAAATATGCCACCACAAGGAAGATTAGGTGACAAGTCACAATGTCCTGCGGATGCCCACGGCTGCCTGGCGTGTCCCCATCCTGTTGTCGGACCGGCGATTCAGGGGTCTCCGGATGTATTGGTGAACTTTCGCCCGGCGTTACGGGTAGGAGACATGGGGATTCATGCGCCCTGTTGTGGTCCAAACACGTGGACGGCTGTCAAGGGAAGCGCCACGGTTTTGATCAATAACATGCCGGCCCACCGGATGGGTGATCACGACCAGCACTGCGGCGGCGTGGGGGCGTTGATAGAAGGAAGCGCCGATGTGATCGTTGGTGGGTGAGGATAAGGCTTAAGGCACAGGGCTAAGGGGGTGAAGCCTGTTAGAGGTTGGAGGAGCGCTTCGCTTGAGGTTGGAGGGAGAAGCGCCGCTGGCGCTGTTGGAGGCGACAGGTTGGAGGTTTGAAACTATATAAATGCGGAAGCGAGAATTTGTTGGTTCCAGTGGCCACGCAAGTGGCAGTGCAGGGTCGAGGAAATGAAGAAGAGAATTTGGGTAAACAGGGCTGGTTCTTTTTCTGAAGCAGAAGAATTCGATGATAAATATCGCAAGGCGCAGACAGCAACTGAAAGGCTGGATGAAATGCAGTTTTTGCGAGAGCAATATTTCAAGATGAATGAAGAGGCTGGCGATGCGCATAGAAAAGGACTACGAAGAGCTATTACAGTTACTAAACAAACATCAGGTTAAATACTGCATCGTTGGAGCGTATGCGATTGCATTCTACGGAAAACCGAGATACACAAAAGACATAGACATCTTGATAGAGCCAAGTGTTGAGAATGGAAAAAGGATCGTTCAGGCACTCAATGATTTTGGATTCGGGAGATTGGATCTGTCTGAGCAAGATTTTGTAGAAGAGGGCAACATTATTCAATTGGGTTACGAACCCGTGCGAGTAGATATCATTACTTCGATAACTGGCGTTGGTTTTCGTGAAGCCTGGGGAAACAAGGTAACAGGAAGTTACGGGAAAGAAAAAGTTTTTTTCATAGGATTGAAAGAGCTCATAAGAAGCAAGGAGATGACTGGCCGAAAACAAGACGCAGTTGACGTGGAGATTTTGAGAAACTAGGTCAGTGATTTCGGCCGTCGTAGTAGATGGCTGAATCGCTTCGAAGGACGGGGATTGCGGAAGAAACTCTTAGAACAAACCGAATTAATCTGTCCTCGGTGTCGTCATGCAGGGGCCGAGGGCATTGTGCAATATCCCCTGGAACTCGGAGAGGTGTTACGGAGTGAAGGGGATTTTGTGTTAGAAGGGTTTCTGGTTTGTTCACGTGCGCAGTGCCGTTTCAAGTATCCAGTCCTGGCTGGGGTTCCCATTGTCCTGAAGGATATGAAAGGTTGGTGGCGTTCCGAACGGTCGAAACTTACTCGTGTTACCGGTGATGCTGCTGAGATGCGAAAGTATTTCGAAGACTTGAACCTGAATGAGGTTCAGTATCATGCAGAAAGAAACTTAGTTAGTTCGTACATGGATTTGCATTACGGTGGTCTTGATGACGCTCCCGCCTCTTTTGGGTCGTTGGCAGATCCCCGACCCTTCTGGCAAACGGTTGTGGAGATGGCTCAACCGGAGCCTGAAACAAGATATGAACGTTCCCTCGATCTGGGATGTTCTGTCGGACGTTACACTTTTGAGCTTGCCCGATTGAGCGATCTGGCTATCGGAATGGACATGAACTTCAAAGCCGCGTCATCTGCAGCTATGTTTCAGCAGAGCCAAGAAGTCTCCTATGAGAGGAGAAGGCATGGACGCTACTTCGAAGAAATGCGGAGTTCTTATGTCCCTCCGCAAAACGTTTTCTTCCTTGTAGGCGATGCCCTTGATCCACCTTTTGGTGCGGAATGCTTTGACCTTGTTGCAGGATTGAACTTAGTGGACAACGTCAAGCTTCCCTTGGTGTTAATCGGCCAGATGGATGCCTTGCTTCGAGCGGGAGGGATTTTGATCCTTGGCGCTCCTTATGAGTGGCGGCATGATATATGTGAGCCTTCGGAATGGCTCGAAAGTGAGGAGTTTGACGCGCCCGTCATAGTACAAAAAATCATTGAAGGAAGCATGTTTCCCCAGATGGGGTTGAAGTATGAAGTGTCACAAGGGTTATCAGATGTACCTTGGACGCTGAGGCACCACGATCGACACTGGAGCATGTTTCTCGTTCACCTTCTTAAGGCTCGCAAGAAGGCAAGAGCAACGAAATACTGACAACAGTCCTCAAACGCAGAGAGACTATGCCTGCACCACAAAAAAGCATGCTGGCCCAACTGGCGAAAATGAATTTTATGTCCATGGGCATCCAGTTGCCCATAGACTGGTCGCAGCCAGGCGAGCAGTATCCTGATGCCTTTCAGCCCAGCGAAAAGATGGTGACGCCGAATTCACCTATTAATCTTTTCCGGGAAGCGACGCTAAACAAGTACCATGTGGATAGCGCCAATAAGATTGGCAAACAGTATGAGGATTACATCGACGGCATTACCGGAGCTATCTGTGACAGCATTGACAAGTGGATGAAGATGACCGTGATTGCGGGGGTCATAATTACTGGCCCGGTGGGTATATTGCTGCCCGGTTGCGTTGTCGGGCCGCCGTTGACGCCGTTAATTCTTGCCACTGCTCCAAAGAACACACAGCAGGAAATCCTGTATTCCAATGCCATCGCCAACGCCTTTGGCACCCTCTGGCTGCCGTGGCACATGGGTCTCATGGGGACATTGATGTATCCACCTTTTGCTGCTTTTGCCGGCCCAATGGCTCCACCCATGCCAAATGTTCCAATACCCCTTGCAGCGCTGTCCTCCCCGGGGGAGTCGGGGCTTTCTCCCAACACTTTAAAAAGCACAATGGAAGGCTTTCTTGCTGATCCAAAGGCGCTGCACGCAAAGGAACTGTTTGAGGCGATTGCCAAAGGCTTCAATACGGTCTTTCAGATTTTCAAAGCGTCAACTATGGCGCAAAACGTGCTGGGCATGGGGCCCATTCCCTCCTTTGCGCCCCCAGTGGTGCCGGTGGGCCCGGTCCTGGGGGGAACGGTTATTCCAAAACCAGGCGTCTTGATGTAGAGCGGTAGTTCGATTTTTTGGTTTGACTACTTCCATTGGTCGGATTGGTTGAATGAGGGTTACAGCGAATGGAGATTCTGAACGACACACCATTTATAATTGAAACATTGCCGTCAAGGGGACCGGAAGGCAAGACTGTTTTGACTATTGTGGTCAAGGGGACGTTCGATATTCGTCCGGGTGAACCTGCTGGAATTGCTTCAGAGCAAACACCTGTGTTTTTTGGAGACGAGTTCTACGATGAACAGGGTGAAGGAAGCGTCAAGTTTGAATCGGACGTGGCTCCATTCAAGCCACGGGCCGATATTGCTCTGGTGGGAAAAGCCTATGCTCCAAGGGGAAGGGCTGTGCAGGCTCTCGACGTATCGCTGCATGTCGGACGGGTCGGCAAAACCATCCGCGTGATCGGGGATCGCCATTGGGTCTGTTCAAGCCGTCTGTTGCCCGAGCATCCCTCAAAACCTCAATCCTTCACGTCTATGGACCTTGTATACGAACGCGCCTTTGGCGGCATCGACATGGAAGGAGGGGGCTTTTGCAAGGAGAATCTTGTTGGAAGGGGCTTCTTTGCGAAAAAGTCCAAAAAGACCCTTGACGGCGCTCCTTTACCGAACCTGGAGGACCCGGCCAATCTGGTCAAATCGTGGAAAGATCATCCCAAGCCAGTCGGCTTCGGTTTTTATGGCAAGGCGTGGATGCCTCGGGCAGGCTACCTTGGGGCTTACAATGAGAAATGGAGGAAAGAACGGTCTCCTGAGCCACCCGACGACTTCCGATTGGACTATTACAATGGAGCCCATCCAGACCTGCAGGTGGATGGCTACCTAAAAGGTGATGAGGAAGTGGAACTGGTGAATCTCGCGCCTGACGGGAAAACTCGCTTTCAGCTGCCCGGGATCAAGTTGAGTTGTGCTGTGACGAAATCGTTTGAGCTCATAGCGGCGTCAGGAGCTTCGGCAGAAGGGGAGGACAAAGATGTTGAGGACCTCGACAAAAAATATGTGGAGGGAGCCTTCGACAGGGACGAGTCGCCAGTACCTGTTGCAGAGGACGTCAATCTCAATCTGGATACCCTTTGTCTCATCCCTGATGAAAAACGGCTCTACTTGGTGTGGCGGGGTCAGTGTCCGATTATGGATTTGACCGCTTTGGAAGTAAAGAGAATAGAAGTCTGGTAGCACGGTTTGACGCCAGTGAGTCAGGATTGTAACCAGGAGGCGGGATGTTGGACCCAGAGTACTTGAGGCTTTACCGGCGGTATGCAAAGGCCATAAGAGCTTACGACAATGCGTTGAAAAAAAGGAGAGAAGTGAGGGCTCGTTGGCATGAGAGACGAAAATCGCCAGCGCCGACCCGTTGGATCTCCAGATGGTTTTACTATCCCCCGCAGTGCAACTTCCAAAATTGCTCCCACCCCCGCGCCACAAGAGATGAGCGTGTATCTTGGAAAAATACTTGGTTGGGCGAAGTTGGCGGGCATTTCCCGGCCACTGCCGGATGCAGCAGATCCGACTGCCGAATTCGACGTAGATTCTGTCTATGACAGGATTCAACTCCAGTTGTACTGGAATGCAAAAAATTACTACGAAAAATGGAAAAAAGATTTTTTTGATTATGTCCGTCGAGGGCCGAATATCAAAGGAGGGAAACGCCCAACAAGGGGTTATCGAAAAAATCTCGCACGCACGAACATACACAGTATGCTGCAAACTTGCAGCTTATAGGGTGCGATGATCCGGCAGTCGCAGAGGCTGCTTTGGAAAATGCGCGAAGAGAGGTGGAAAATGTCCTCTACAACCCCTGGGATGATTACAGATCCGATCCCAAGAACAAAGAGGTCGTCATAAAGGACCTGATTGGAGGGCTCATTGAGGGACAGCTTCATGGCCTGAATAACAGTTCCATTGCACAAGGGTAGTTCAGGACGAAGTGAACCGTCTCGTCGCTTCCGGTGCGGTAAAGTAGGAAGGAGCGGGGTTAGCCATAAATGGGCAGATGGGGTGACATCTCGAAAAAATCTTGACATGTGCACATCTGAGTAGGTGCGTCCTGTCCTTATTTCCAATTGTCGGCATAAAACAAAGAATCCTATTTCCTGGGCGCTTCTCTTATGTCACACGGAAGTCCTGCTTTTTTTAAAGTTGAATTATCCACCGCTCTTGGACGGATTCGAGGCAGAGTCGCCATAGAGACCGGACCCATGCGCCTGGCCGAACTTGTGCCAACCGCCTATGAATTGACCAATATTCTCGTGGACCGGGCGAGACGCCGTGAAGAAAAAGCGGGACTGCAAATCTCTTGCCAGACCGGCTGCGGGGCGTGCTGCTGTCAAATGGTTCCTTTGTCACCGCCAGAAGCCTTTTATCTGGCGGATATGATCGATTCATTCGAGTCTGATCGTCGGGCAAAAGCGCTTGAGCGATTTGACGAGATTGGGAACAAACTCAAAGACCGGCACATGATTGATAAGCTGTTGGAACCTGAGTATTCCGATGAAGACGTCCTGCCCATCGTCAAGGAGTACTTTGAGTTGCAGATGCCGTGTCCCTTTCTGATTGACGGCTCATGCGCCATCCATCCCGATCGTCCTGTGGCCTGCCGCGAGTACAATGTCACTTCTCTTTCTACATGGTGCGCTGATCCTTATTCCCATGAGATTGCAAAGGTGCAGATGCCCCTGCCCTTGTCTGCGCCGCTGGCCCGTCTTACAGCTAGATTGACCGGGTCAAAGGCGCGCCTGATACCTTTTACACTGGCGCCCGCGTGGGTCGCCGAACATGCTGATCTAAGGGCGCGGCAATGGCCTGGAGTGGGGTTGTTTCAACAATTCATGAGCATTGTCGGGCCAGAACTGAGGGATGATGAGGGGGAGGGGGAAGAGTCAGGACGACAGTGAAATTTGGACTTTCTACCCCTTATGTGCTACACATAATCTAGGCTGCGGTGAGCTCAAAGGCCTTTTGGACATGCTGGAAAAATGTATACGCACGAAAAAGAGACGCTGAAGCGAATAAGCTCAAGGCTTAGAGAGCGATTTCATGAAGATATTGTCTGTGTTTATGCTTTTGGTTCAAGGGTCAGGGGAGATCATGACGAGTGGTCTGATTTTGACGTTCTCGTTGTGGTGAAATACAAGAAACCTGCAATAGAGAACGAAATCGTGGCCATTTTTATTGAAGAGGAGGGAAAAAGCGGCCTTTCTTTTACGCCTCTAATAAAAGACCATAGGGCTTTTGACCTTGAGAGGCAATACAATTCTCCCTTTTACAATAACATAAAGAAAGAAGGGGTATTGATGTGACCCTTGAAGCAAAAGATAAGAAGGCCTTAAGCGATATCAGAATAAAAAAGGCGCTCGAATTTCTGGAAGATGCCAATGCCAATTTCAGGGATTTGCGGTACAGGACATCGGTAAACAGGAGTTATTATGCCGTTCTAAACGCCGCAAGGGCGCTACTCATTCTTGAAGGAGCCAACCCTGAAACTCACCATGGCATTATTACCATGTTAAGCCTCAGATTTGTAAAACCTGAACTGCTTTCTGTAAAATCAATCAAAGATTTTAAGGTTCTCCTTTCGAGGAGGACTGATGTTGACTACGGCGATTTTGAAAGCATAGATGCTTCAGATGCAGAGGATTCCCTGAAAGTAGCAAGCGAGATGATAAAGGAGCTGGATAGGGTGAGAAAGAAAATGATGGGGAGTTTATGATTCAAGAAAGGATGAAGTGATGAAAAGAGTATGGCTGACTTCGCTGGTTTCGTCTGAAGACGTGGTCAAGAAGTTGATGGCTCAAATGAAGACATACGGCCTTGAGCTCCATGGCCATTTCTGGGAGGATGATCTGAAAAAAATGGCCTGGATGAAGGCCAGGGAGGAATTGGTAAATCCACAGATCATTTTCTGGGCCATTTTGGGATCTGAGGAGAACTTGCGCACCCCTTCCATTCGATACGGACTTTCTCTACTTACGATTACACTCCAGGCCCAAAGGGGGCTTGATTTCCCCATCGTCATATTGCAGACAGAGGGTGAGCCGGTCGCTTCTGATTCATTGACTACGCCTTTGAAAGGGGTGGAGATCTTGTCGGCCTCAAGCGCCACCTTAGGAGCGAAACTGGTGGCCAGGGCTCATGCTTCTGTCAAGGAGGAGATGTCGTCAGAGTATCGCTTGGATCTTTACGGAAATGAGCACGTCGGACAGTGGTTTGAAGTGGGACCCACGGACGGGTCTTGGTCTGGCGGGATGTTTGCCGTGGCTGATGCCGAAATAGCTTTTCACGGCGTAGGGCCAAAGGGTAGCCTCCCGAGCAAATCGGTGCTTAACTATCCCGCAGAAGGTTTGAAATTGAATCTCGGCGAAAAAGAATATACGGCCTGGGCTGTTCAGAACGAATTAAATGCCGAGACTTCATATTTTGTGAAGGTTAAAGGTTCTCCGGAATCGATTTTGTTTGGTCCCTATTCGAGCGAGGAAGACGCAGAAGTTTTTGTGGTGAGGCTAAAATAAGCCTTTTAGTTTGACACGACTTATGAAATCTGCTATACAACCTATGAGAATCTCAGTAAAAATGGATGAAGTCCTATGGAACAAGAAGAGATATCCCGAAAGAACCTAGACAGCCAGGAATTCTTGCAGCTTCGCCAGGCAACCGAGAAGATTGCCAATGCTCTGGACAAGCGCCTCAAGGCCCATCTAACAGTTTTAAGGCCTCTTTTTGTTCCAAGAAAGCTATTCGGCACCTACATAAAGAGCTCGGTTGCAGGAGAAGTGCCCGGCTCAGACAAGGCCTTTGCTGAACTTCAGGAACAATATGCGGCTATTTCCGCCAAACCATTCGGTCTGCCCAAAAAACTTCAACCGCCTCTACCGCCCATTTCAAACCAGCTAGAGGGAACGCCTTTGGAATATGCGCTCTATTCGGGAGGTTCCAAGGAAAAAGCAACAAGTGTTACGTCTCCCACTAAGTGGGTTCTTTCCTACCGAGGAGAGTGCCCTCTGAATCGTTTGAAGGCCATGGTTTCCGGGGTTGAAACCCACCAGGCAGATGACATGAAGCAGGCCCTCATTGACCATCTGGCAATAGTCGTCTTCTTGAAGTATTTTCCCGCCTTGACTCAGTTGCTCCAAGACCTTCGTTATGAAGTAGAAACCAGGGAGCTGGCAGATTTTGGGGGACTTCCGGTGGTGGTCTTAAAGGCGCCGTTAGAGACGTTTCTCCCGCCGGACGATTTTATCTTTCAGATTACTCAACTCTCCGGGATTCCTGCCTTTCAGGAAATTGTAGATCTTGATGCAGTCAAAAACCTTTCTGACCCTCTGAAGGAATCTTTGACAGATACCCTGGGCCAGTCTTAGATCCTGTGTTTCCTCTCCTGAAGTTTTCCCCAAAAGGCATGGCTTCGAATTCCTCCGTTTGCGCTATTGTTTTTGTTCCCCAAAGATGATATTTATTATCACGGTGAACCATGAAGGGAAAATCAATCGGCATAGGCCTGTTTTCTGTGTTGCTTTGTATGGCGCTGGCCTTCTCGTCTTGGGCCGGGCAGATAGTGACCGATGAGACAAGACTGTGGGCAAAAGAGGTGCTACAAAAGGAAAAGACCCTAGAGACAACGAGTGCAGGCAACACCCTGGCAGTCCTTTACTTCCACAACAAGACCGGATGGTCAAAGCTGGATCTTCTTCAAAAAGGTCTCACGATAATGCTCATGACCGACCTTTCCAAGGTGAAAGAGATCCAGCTTGTTGAAAGGGTGAAGCTCCAGGCTTTATTAGAAGAATTGGATCTTGGTGTGTCAGGTTTGGTTGAATCAGAGAATTCGTCTCGGGTGGGGAGGCTGCTGGGAGTCAACTTACTGGTGGGAGGGGACATTGTTAAGGAAAAGCCCGATCAGTTTGGATTGAAGTCCGGCCTTTTGAGCGTGCCAACCGAAGAACTCTTAGGCAAGCCCATGGCCAGAGGCAAGCTCCTTGCGGAATTGTTCCGCATGGAAAAAGACCTCCTTTTTCAAATCATTAAGCTCCTCAAAATCGAACTTTCACCCGAGTTGGAAAGTGAGCTGAGGGAGCCTATGGCGGCCAGTATTGATGCGCTCCTGTATCTGTTTGAGGGAATCGAGAGTAGCGACCAAGGAGACTACGGAAAGGCGGCCGACTCCTATGGGAAGGCGCTGGAGGAAGATCCAGGCCTTGTGCTGGCTATTATTGCCGTCCGAGAGATCTATAAAGAGAGACGGGACGAGGGTGCAGAGGAGAAAAAAGAACCGCCACGGCGTCCGAGGAAACCTTGCGCAGCGGAGCGCAACAAGTTCATAAAAAACCTTAAATGATAAGGCTGCCTAACCAAAAACGAGTCTGTTAAAATAGTCCGGCTGTTGTTTCTTCTGCGGCCTTAAGCCACCCGGACAGATCTCTACCGGGAATCGTTTTCTGAGCGGCCTTTATGATCTTGCCTGTTTCCACTTCCACCAGCCTCAAATCAAGACGCATCTGATCGGCAATGACCTGATAAGCCCCGAATATCATCAGTTGTGCCCCCACTATCCTTCCTATCCTTAACCGGGTGGATTCATCTGCCAGTGATGTGGTCCCCAGGCTAAGTTCCTCAAGAGCAAGGAGCAGGCGCTCCCTTTCGACAACTGTGTCTTTCCCTGTTTCCTTGATGGTTTCAATAACCTTTGCCGAAAGAAGCTCTCCCAGATCGTGCTGCACAGACTCCGAGGGAGTCAAGTTCTCTAAGTCCCAGACAGCTATGGTTGTTCCTTCTTTGTACGCAACTGGTCCGGTCGAACAACTGAAAAAAAGGAGGGCAGCAAGCGCGAAGAAGATCCCGAGCAAACCCCTATAAAATGACATTACTTTTCTCCATAGCCACCAGGTCTTCAATCTTTTCCCTTACCTTGTCATCTGCCTTAATGGGTCTTTCCTGATTCAGAACGCGGGTATAACACAGGTCCGGCTCAACGCGTACAACCTCGATCTCACCGACGGCTTTTGGCGCGCTACGTAGTAATTTGCCCTTGTATTTGATGGGCTCTTGTTCTTCGATTACTTCGAACTTTGTGCCCAAAACAACGCCCTGCTTTGAGCCGAGATTGATCATGACTTCATGTCCTGTCGCCTGGACCACATATCCTTGCAATGGATACTTCTGGATAACAGCCTTGAGGACATCCCGATTCAGTCTGTTGATTTCTTTTTCCAGAGATGCCTGCAGGCCAAGTTGTCTGGTGACTACCTTGGGTATGGCTGAGGTTTCCGTGTCTATGAGTCGCAGGCTCAGTAGAGTGCCGTCGGGCAGATAAAAAAGCGAGCCTGTGCCAATGACCTTTGCGGCCAGCACCTTGCCAAGCTTTAAGGCTGTTTCAGGATCTGCCAAATCCGAAGAACCGAGATTCAGTTCTTCCAGGAGCCGTTCAATGAGGACTCGTTCCACCACCTGAACCCTGCCCGAAGCATTAAGCTGTTCACCAAGCTGTGTGGTTAGAACGGTAGACAAACCGTCTCTTTCGGCCAACCCCCCTTTTTCCTGAAAATCAACAAAAGACAAAACCATGGGTCGTGATGTCCATGTATCTTCAGCTTTTTTTCTGGATTTCTTCTGACTTCGGTATCGGGCTGCAAGCTCCTTGACCAACTTGTCAATTCGTTTCTTCTTGGCAACGTCGCTTTGAACGGTTAGCATCTCCTGGGCCTTCCGGGCCAACACAGCCGCAAACGTATCATTCTTGTCGAGACTCAGGGCCTTCCGATAGGCTTCCAAAGCATCGTTCCATTTGCCCTCTTTTTCGTAAGTGACCCCCTTGTTAGATGTCGCTTCGATGTAATAAGGATCTAGATCCACAGCCTGGTCATAGAGCTCCCGGGCCTCTTGGTATTTTCCCAGGCTGGCCTGAAACCGGCCGAACTGATTATGCGCCAGGGCCTTTTGAAAAGGCTCGGCCTCTTTATTTTGAACTGCCTTCCGGTATTCTGCTTCGGCCTCTTTCTTTTTGTTCTGGCTGAACAGAATATCGCCCTTGACTACATGAACGTAAGCCCTGTCAGGGGCTTCATGCTCAACTTCTTCAGCCAACTTCAAGGCCTTTTCGGTTTGCCCCTTTCTTGCATATACGGCAGTGAGTCCTTCTTTGCCCAGGACTTCTCCCCGGCCCTTGTTTTTGGCGAGTTCATGAAAAGTTTTTTCAGCTTCGTTCAGATTTCCTTCCTTTAAAGCCGCATAGCCCTTAACTGTTTTGGCTCCCAGACTTTGAGGATTCTTTTTTGAGACCTCATCGCTGATGGCCTTGGCCAGCACGGTTTGTTTTCGCTGCAGAGTCCTTTCTGCCAGTTTGAGCAGCATGATTTCAGTGGTTTTGCCACCACCCTGGAAATAGTCAAGCACCATGAGTCCCGGCCCGAGAATACACACTGTCGGCATAATCAACCGGGCTTGATAAAGGTCGCTCACACCGGACTTGTCTAACAGGACCGGAAAGCCCGGACTGGTCTTTGTCAAGAAGCCGGCAACCTTTTCCGTGGACGAAAGCGTAACACCCCATACGATCAAATCAGCGGCCTCATATCGTTTGGCCAATTGATCCAGACTCAACAAGCCTTCCTGGCTTGGCCTTGAGTCTGCATCAAAAAAATAGAGGATGACCATAGGGCGTTCTTTCATCTGGGATAAGTCGTGTGTCATTCCCTTAACGTCCTTTAAGGAAAAAGCCGGGGCAATCTGGCCGGAGGTGACCTGGCCAGCCCACAGATTTGTGCCAAGCATGATAATGGTCATCACAATGGCCAACAGAGTGATGGATTTTACAATAGGTTTCATTTTGCGTTCCTCCGTTAAGGTTAATGCGTTAGCGCCAGAAGTCGTGTTCTTTATGGGAGAAAATGTATTGCCAAATATTGAGTGAAAGTGAGCTAAAATGCCTTGTTCTCCTGGTTCTTTGTCCCGGCTTTCCTATCTGGCGTTATCATCAATAGGCACCAATCTGACAAGAAGCGGGGTTTCACCCTCTTCGCGTAATTGAAGCTGCGCTTCCCACTCATAGTAATTGGGCATGCTCAGCCGGACTTCGTATTTTACAAGGGGAAGATCAAAATTCAAGGGTGATTTCCCCTTGAAAGAACCGTCCAGAAAAACCTGAGCGCCAGCAGGAACACTCTCCACCTTTAAGACCGCTGGCCTGGCGATTTGCGCAGGAGGCGGGGCCTCGCTCCGAGAAGAAGGCTCAACGGTTGATGAAGATGCCTGTTCCGAGGTCTTCTGGGCCATGAAATAATAGGAGAGTCCTCCCACTGCGCAAAGCACGATAAAAACAACAGTCAAATAAAACCCAAGCCCTTTGGTTTTTTTCCTGGCGGGCTGTTGTATCAGTACTGTTTTTTCCGTCTTAAGGCAAGTCTTAAGAGCCTGGGCCATGGCCTTGCCAGTCTGAAACCGCTCATCAGGATTTTTGTCCAGGCTTTTAACAATCAGCCCGGACAACGCAGGCGAAATGGAGGAATCCGCTGTTGCAGGCTCAACAGGCGCGTCATGGGTGATCGCTCTGAAGATAACAGCGAGATTGTCACCTCCGAAAGGCCTTTTTCCTGTACTGAGTTCGTAAAGGATGACTCCCAGCGAGTAAAGGTCGGAGCGCCCGTCCACTGGTTTGCCCATCACCTGTTCAGGGGACATGTAGACCGGTGTCCCCAGAATTTCACCGGCCTGGGTTTGTTGGGGGGCAGAAGGATCTTCAATGCGTGCAATACCAAAATCTGTAATTTTGGCCTGTCCATTGGGAGTCAGAATGATATTTGTCGGTTTGATATCTCTGTGAACTATCCCCTTGTCGTGCGCATAACTAACAGCTTCAGCCACCTGAACACCCAGGTCCACAATTTCCTCAAGGCTCAGTCTTTTTCCTTTCACAGCCTCATTCAGTGGCTTTCCTTCCAGAAACTCCATAGCAATATAGATCGTCTCGTGATCTTGTCCCACGTCGTAGACTGTGACAATGTTGGGATGGGAGAGCCGGCCAATGGCCTTGGCCTCTTTGAGAAACCTCCGCACTAAGTCCTCACTTGTGACCCTGTCCTGCCGCAATACCTTCAAGGCCACAAGCCTGTCGATTTGAGGGTCGTGGGCCTGGTAAACAACGCCCATGGCGCCCCTGCCCAGCTCTTTCATGATTTCGTAACGGCCATAATTCATAGGGGGTTGTTAGTCCTTTGCGAACTCCATGATCGTCTCAAATGGGATCAGAAAGCCTACAGAGTCTGTTCCCCGGTACCTACCTTTGACAACGGCTACCAGATTTCCCTGCACATCAAAGACAGGACTTCCGCTACTTCCCGGATGAATTTCCATGTCGACTTGCCACAAGGGCAGGCCATTTACCCGTCTGGGCGGGCTATTAATGATCCCTGTATAGACAGTTCCTCCAAGATTAATAGGGCATCCGATTGAGTAGAGCTGTTCGCCCATACCCAGAAGATTCCTGCCATTGGCCACAGGGATGTAGCTGTCGAATTTTCCTTTGATATCAACAAAGGCCAAATCCCGGCGGAGATCGATCTTGATCAAATCTCCCTTGAATTGCCTGCCGTCAGAAAGAATGACAGTGAGTTTTTCAATCCCTTTCAATCCGTGGGCCGTAGAAATGATCAGGCCGTCCTCGTCCACTATGAAACCTGAGAACTGCATGTCATCGTCTTCGAATTCTGCCCTCAAGCAGACGACCGATTCGGCTTGCGATAAAACCGCAGTGGGAATGAACTGCCTTGGGACCTCCGTTTCGACAGAGTTCGCTTTGCTGTTCCCGGAGAGGTAGGCTTCAATGTGATCCCGCAGTCCCTTAAGTTGTGCCTCGTCTGGTTTGCCTTCAGCAGTGCATTTGGCCTGTAGCTCGGTTGCCAGAGCAGAATGAGGCGCTAAAGAGATCTGCCAGCCTCTCTTTTCCTTTATAGCCTTTAGTTGCACTTTGCCCATTTGCAGGGGGGTCCGGCTCACCTTATAACCAGAATGTTCCAGCCAGCCAGTAATGACCTTTTCTAACTCAAATACGGGCAGGGGGTGGTGGGATTTGAGAGGGTCTTCTGCCTCGGCAGGAATGGGAATGCTAATGAGTGCGATGGATAGAATAGTGAAGACGATTTTCGCGTGTTTTGATGTAATCATGTCTCATCGCTAGAATTTCAAGGAATTATAGGAAAAAGGGTGTGGTGTGTCAAGGCAAAACGGAAATGTCATAGTCGGGCACTGGGTCCCAAGAAGCCAAATCCGCCTCCGGCGGATAACCAAAGCCGGGTCCTCTCGGTCCGGATGTTTACTGTCTTCCCCTGACATCCTCCGGCAGATTGGGCCGGGCTGCCGCTGCCACAGCAAGCCGGTCGCACCGCTCATTCTGCGGGTGGTCCGAATGGCCCGGTATCCAGGTAAGGGTGACTCGGTGTTTTTCGAGGAGCCTAAGGAGTTGTCTCCATAGATCTGCGTTTCGGGCTTTTTCCTTTTTAGTGCGCATCCATCCGTTTGCCTGCCATTTGCGGGCCCATCCTTTTTCTACCGCATCCACGACATAGCGGGAATCACTGACGACCGTTACCTCGCAAGGTTCTTTTAGGGCCGAGAGCCCGGCAATCACCGCCATCATTTCCATGCGATTATTAGTCGTATCGCGAAAACCGGCTGAGAGTTCCTTGGTGTGTTTGCCGTGTTCAAGGATTACACCATAACCTCCGGGACCGGGGTTTCCGGAACAGGCGCCGTCTGTGTATAGGGTGACTTTTTTCATGGTCCATATAGCAAAAAGTTGAAGCAAGAAATCTTTAGAGATATATCTATCAAAGGTCAAGCAAAAAACCATGATGATTTTTAACGGTTGATGTGATAAGGAGGAAAACCGTTCGGTTCGGGTTCGCGAAGAAATAAATTTACATTTTCAGGTGTCGAGGCGCACGCGTGGCAAGGCGCGAGGAGGGCGAATAGCAAGCTATTTAACCGACGAGCAACGCAGCCAGGCGGGATGGATCGGCGCATCAAAATGTGAAGTTATTTTTGCGCGAGCCCTAACCCCGTCAAAATCAAGTCAAGGAGGAACAAGACCTATGGAAGCAGTATCAACGAACTCGAAGAACGAAATGCTTAACTCTGAAAAGGAAACCACTGAGGCCTTGTTGGAAGAAGGAAGAGTCTTTCGGCCGTTGCCTCGTCTGGTCGTGGATGCCAACCTGGACCCCAATGATTACGAAGATGCCGTGAAAAGAGGTCGAATGGATCTTGAGGGGTTCTGGGAGGAGGCTGCCCAGGAATTAGATTGGTTCAAGAAGTGGAACAAGGTGCTTGATCGATCCGATGCCCCGTTTTTCAAGTGGTTCACAGGCGCCAAGACC
>Ga0209986_10000315_pt1 | contig 46169 bp, 48 predicted proteins | sample BlataG_FD_183168 | JGI IMG/M metagenome (GOLD analysis project Ga0209986, IMG submission 183168) | Deep subsurface microbial communities from Black Sea to uncover new lineages of life (NeLLi) - Black_00105 metaG (SPAdes) (version 2) | ecosystem: Environmental > Aquatic > Marine > Oceanic >... | reverse complement strand
GGCTCCCTTTTTGAGCTTACTTTTTAAAATTTCTTTGGCTAAAATCTCTCCTAATTTTTTGGTTTGCAAAGGAGTAGTGGTTAAATGTTTCACCCTCATTGACTTTTTTAAAAAAGTAAGATAAATTTGAATAATGCAGCGAAAAATTACTGGTGAGGTAAAAATTGCCCCGACTATTCTTACTATAACACAAAAGATAAAAAATGTTTCTGACTTTCAGAAGAGAATTGAAAAGTCTTTAGAAAAAAGCGTCACCGAAATCTCAGGAGTTATTTTGGGAGGAGCAATAAACCTGGGGGCTTCTGATATCCATATCGAACCAAAAACTAAGGAGGTTAAAATTCGAACTAGAATTGATGGAATTTTACAAGATGTTATCATTTTTGATCTTGAAACATACCAGGCTCTTCTTTCTAGGATTAAGCTTCTTTCTGGAATTAAATTAAATATTACTGATCGGCCCCAAGATGGCCGATTTTCTGTTTCGATTAATAAAATAGTTATTGAAATCAGGGTTTCAGCTCTACCGGCCGAACATGGAGAAACAATTGTTCTGAGGATTTTGAATCCAAAAACTTTAGTTGGGTTAGAAGCTCTAGGTTTAAGAAAAGATTTATTAGAAATATTTCAAGCCGAAATTAAAAAACCAAATGGAATGATTATTGTTACTGGCCCCACTGGTTCTGGGAAAACTACCACCCTTTATGCTTTTTTAAGAAGAATCCAAAAACCAGAAATCAAAATTATTACCATTGAAGATCCAATTGAGTATCATTTGGAAGGGGTTTCTCAGACCCAAGTCAATCCGGAAAAAGGATATGATTTCGCTTCTGGCCTTCAATCCATTATGCGCCAAGATCCAGATGTAATTTTGGTAGGAGAAATTAGAGATTTAGAAACTGCCCAAATTGCCCTCCAGGCCGCTCTCACTGGCCACTTAGTTTTTACTACTTTACACACCAATGATGCTGCTGGTACGGTAGCTAGATTAACCAGCTTAGGGACAAAAGCATCTGATATTGGCCCGGCAATAAATATGGTCATTGCCCAAAGATTGGTTAGGAAAATCTGTAAAAATTGTGGGGAACCGGTAAAAATTTCTACTCCAAATTTAAAAAGAATCAAAAAAGCATTAAGAAAACTCCCCGGGGGAATTAAAATTCTCAAACTTACCAAAAACCTAAAAATCCCCCGAGCTAAAGGTTGTAGACATTGTAACTTCGCTGGTTATCGCGGGAGAACCGGGATTTTTGAGACCTTTTTAGTGAACGAGGAAATGGAAAAATTTATTTTGAAAGCACCCTCCATTGCTGTTTTAAGAAAAGAGGCAATAAAAAAAGGCATGGTTACCATGCAACAAGATGGACTAATAAAAGTTTTAAACGGAGTTACTACTATTGGAGAAGTAGAGAGGATAACTGGACCAATTAAAAAATAGCCCTAAGGCTGGGGGTCAAGCTTAGGTATTAGGAACGCAAAGTTTAGAATTTTCCCGAGGTATGGTTCAGCTTTTCAGCCAGACCACCCGGCTAAGAAAAATTCCCGACCCCCAACTTTAGAGCTATTTTTATCCTTTATTATACTAAACTATGAAAGATTTGTCAAGGACAGTAGCTATTTTGTTTTTCCTTTTTATTCCCCTTTTTATTCAGGCTGCCAATCCTCCTGGTATTGAAAAGATAGATATTAACAGCGCTCCTTTAGAGGATTTGGTTAAGGTTATCCATATAGGAGAAGTCAGGGCAGAAGAATTAATTTCTTTAAGACCGTTTTCCTCTTTAGATGATCTTACTAGAATAAAGGGTATAAGTAAGACAAGGGTTGAAGATATTAAAAAACAGGGCTTAGCCTGGGTTGAAACCGAAGAACAAATTGAAACTGAAAAAGGGGTAGAAAATGGTTTAAAGGAAAAAGAAACTAAAGAAAAACTAGAAGAAAAAAAGAAATTAGCTGCTATTGGTGAACAAATGCCTGAAAAACCTTCTTTTCTTCCTTTATTAATTGCCTTAGCTATCGCTATTTTCTCAGGAATAATAATTTTAACTCTTAAAAGGAAGCTAAAAAAACCTTGATTTATCGAAAAAATTAGAATAAAATTAATATAATATGCGGTTAACTGATGAAATTTCACCTAAAAAACTAAGGGATTTATATTTGGAGCGGAAAATGTCTTCACCTGCAATTTCAAAGATTTATAACCGTGTACCTGAATATATCCGAGGGCTTTTAAGAAAGTATAGAATTAGGATTAGAACGAAATCGGAAGCAAAAAGATTGCTTTTTAAAGTTGTTGTTCCTAAAAAAGAGCTAAGGGAGTTTTATCTAAAAGAGAAACTATCGTCTCCTAAAGTTTCGAAGACGTTTGGTTGTAGTCCTGGTCTTATCAGAAACAGACTTAGGGAATATAAAATCCCAATCAGATCCATCCAAGAAGCCCTTCCTTTGTCTAATACTCCAAAATATCCACGGCATAATTTTAGTGGAGATTTAGAAGAAAAAGCTTATTTAATAGGATTCCGCCAAGGAGACTTACATGCTCGCCAAGTTGGGTCGAGAACTGTCGATGTCTCTATGAGCTCTAGTAAAAAAGCCCAGCATGAACTTTTTAAAAATTTATTTCTTAAATATGGACATGTATGGCAAGGCTGGACAAAAGCTCCTAATGAAACTTGGGAAATTACAATGCATTGTTATCTTAATAATACATTTAAATTCCTAATTGAGAAAAAAGATTTGATTGGACCCTGGATTCTAAAAAATAGAAAATATTTTGCCGCTTTTTTAGCCGGTTATTCCGACGCCGAAGGAAGTTTTTGTATATACAATAAGAGAGACGGAGTTTTTAATCTCAGGTCTCAAGATAAAAACATTCTTCGTCAAATTCGAGCTAAATTAATTGAATTAGGAATTCTTTGTAGGCCTTCTCAAATAGCCCGTAAAAAAGGGACAAGAGATATACGGGGTACAATAAGTAATGAAGATATTTTTGGATTGTGGATCTACCGGAAGGACGCTTTACTAAAGCTAATAGATTTGCTCCATCCTTATTCAAAACATGCTGATAAAAGAAAAGGAATGGAAATTGTAAAAAATAACGTTCTTGAACGAAATAAGAAGTATAACAATCAACAAGATAGAAAATATTATAAATTATATTTAAAAGAAGGGATAAAAATATGAGCGGCCATTCCCACGCCCGAACTGTGAGGCACCAGAAAAATATTACGGACCAAAAAAGGGGTCAGATGTTTTCCAAAATGGCTAGAGTAATTTCGATTGCGGTAAAAGAGGGAGGGCCAAACCCGGAAACCAATACGAAGCTAAAAGTAGCAATTGAGCAAGCCAAGGGTTTTAACTTACCAAAAGAAAATATTGAACGGGCCATCAAACAAGCGACGGGAGGAGCCGAGGGGGTTAATCTTGAAGAGGTTCTTTTCGAAGCTTATGGTCCAGGGGGAATTGCTATTATCATTGAGGGAATTACCGATAACAAAAATAGGACTTTAGGAGAGATAAAGCAAATTTTTAACCAAAATAACGGGAAATTGGCCGGTTCCGGCTCAGTGAAATGGATGTTTGAAAGAAAAGGATGTTTAGAAGTACAAACTGGAAAGGGGAGGTATAAAGATAAAAAGAAGGAGGATTTGGAATTATTGGTAATTGAGGCCGGGGCAGAGGATATTTATTGGCATAACGACCTTTTAGATGTTTATACTAAGCCTGAGGAGTTAGAGAAAGTAAAGAAAAATTTAGAAGCGAAAGGGATTCACACCGAATCAACTACTTTAGATTGGGTGGCGAAAGAGCAGGTTGAATTAGATGAAAAGAGTAAAGAAGTTTGCCAAAAACTTTTTGAGGCCTTGGATGAAAATGATGCAGTCCAAGAAATTTATTCTACTTTAAAAATTTAGTTATGGCAAAAGAAGCTCTAATTAGGAAAAAAGCAATTCAAATATTGGGAGAAGAAGGATGGGTAACCTGGTACCCCCCAAAAGTAAGATATAAACAAACCGATGTTTTTGGGATTATCGATGTATTGGCTTTAAAAGGAAAGAGAAAGAAAAATATTCAATTAACCACCCTCCCCAATATTTCAACTAAAAGAAAAAAAATAATAAATTTTCTTGAAGAATTTAAAGTGGAACTCCCGGTTGAGATTTGGGCCTGGGATCGAAAGAAAAGAAAATTCAGGAAAGAGAAGATTAATATAAAAATAAAAAAAGCTTAAACACTTGACAGGCCTTTTGGGAAACTTATAATAGTCATTAGAGTAAAACCCCTCGAAATAAGGGGTTATGGTTTTTAAAAGTATGAGACATTCGAAATCGCTTAGGGGATAAAAATGAGAGGCTTTCCTAAGGGTTATTATAAACATTCCGAAGAAATCAAGAGAAAGATAAGTGGAGTATTAAAAGGGAAATCTAAACCTTGGGCGAAAGGAAAACCAAGTGGGGCTTTAGGAAAACATTGGTATTTATCGGCCGAAGATAGGAGAAAAATGAGTGAATCTCATAAAGGACTGCGGTATTCGAAAGAGAGGAATAAAAAAGTCAGTGAGAGTAGAAAGAAAATAATGACCGAGGAATTAAAAGAAAGGATAAGTAAAAGTGAAAGTGGTAAAAATCATTGGAATTGGAAAGGGGGACAAAAAAGATATAAGCATTCTTGTATTACTCGACAGTATAAAAAATGGCGACTGGCAGTTTTCACAAAGGATAATCTTACTTGTGTTAATTGCCAAAAGGTCGGTGGATATTTAATAGCTCATCATATAAAGAGCTGGGCTAAATATCCTGAATTAAGATATAAAATAAATAATGGTATTACTCTTTGCAAAAATTGCCATAGTTTAACTGACAATTACAAAGGGAAAGCCATTAAATTAAAATGGACTTAACAGACAAAATTTTAACTCCTTTTGTTGGTCAAGAAGAACCTGAAGAGAAAGAAGAACCCAAAGAAGGCGAAGAGAAAGAAGAAAAAGAGAAAGAGGAAGGAGAAACAACCGAGTAACCTAAAGCCCCCTTTAAAAGGGGGCTTTAGTCAAATTACTTTAATAAATTTTCTTTTTCCTACCTGGACAACCTGTCCTTTTTTTATTTGGATAATTTCTTGCCAATTTTTTTGGATTTTCCCGTTTATTTTTACTCCCCTTTGCAATATTAATCTTTTAGCTTCCGATTTTGAAGGAACCAATTTCGTTTTTAGCAAAAGCTCTAAAATATCTAGGGATTTCTCCTTGATCTGAATTTGGGGAATTTTTGAAGGTAATTTTTTTTCTTTAAATATTTTATTGAATTCTTCTTCGGCTTTTTTAGCCGCTTTTTCCGAATGATACATTTTAACAATCTCAAAAGCCAGTTGTCTTTTTAGAACCGCTGGGTTAACTCTTTTTAACTGGAGCACTCTTTTATGTCGCTGGATCAATTCAGGTGGTAGATTAGTAAGAAGTTCAAAGTAAGAAATAATCAAATTATCGGGAATAGACATAATTTTCCCAAACATTTGATTAGCTGAATCAGCAAGCCAAACACAGTTCCCAGAGGTCTTACTCATTGGCTTACCGTCAGTTCCAAGAATCAGGGGAACAGTAAGAACGGATTTTTCTTTGTTTCGCATTTTTTGTTGTAATTCTCTACCAATAAGCATATTAAAAAGCTGATCGGTCCCCCCAATCTCTAAGTCGGCGTCTAAAACCACCGAGTCGTATCCCTGAAGCAATGGATACAGTGTCTCATGCGCCCAAACTGTCCCTCCTTTTTTAAGCCTCTCCTGAAACATATCTCTTTGGAAAAGTTTTATGGCGCTTATATGAGAAGCAATCTGGATAATCTTTTTAAGATTTAATTTAAGAAGCCAATCCCCATTATATTTAATTTTTACCTTGGAGAAATCTAAAATCTTCCCAGCCTGCTGTTTCCAGGTTGCTATGTTCTTTTTAATCTCTTTTTCAGTAATTAACGGTCTGGCTCTATCTCTAGCTGATGGGTCGCCACCTGCCAAAACCGTTCCCGACCCGACAACAAGAATGGTTTCGTGACCCAACTCAGCAAACTCTTGAAGTTTTCGAAGGGTAATGGTGTGACCAAGATGAAGATTTGTACCGGTTGGATCAATCCCTAAATAAAGTCTAATTTTTTTTCTTCGAATAAGGGCTTCCAAATCTTCTTTGCTGGGCAAAACTTGTTCCACCCCCCGGGTTAAGACTTCTTCAATTTTTTTAGGGTCAGTATTTATTTTCATACATTTTTATCTTAAGATAAAAGGGCGGAGTTGTAAAATATACCACGATGGCTGAAAGAAAATACTATCGAAAAACCTATCAAAAAACTAAGAAGGGTGGTTTTTATTTACCTCGGAGCATCCCCAAAGGATTGTTATGGGGTTTTTTATTTTTTATTTTTTGTTTATTGTTCGTTTTTGTTTATTATGCTAAAGATCTTCCTCGGCCAGAAAAATTTGCTGAAAGACAACTTGTCCAATCCACCAAAATTTATGACCGCTCTGGGGAAGTCATTTTATATGAAATTTATGGTGAAGAAAAAAGAACAGCGGTTTCTTTAGAAGCAGTACCTGAGTATGTCCGCCAGGCAGTGATTGTGGCTGAGGATGCTAATTTTTATCATCATTTTGGAATCGATTTGAAAGCGATAGCCAGGTCAATTTTAATTAACTTAAAAATCATGAAACCGATTTATGGCGGCTCGACTATCCCCCAACAATTAATTAGATCAACCTTCTTTTCTCCCGAAAAAACCGCCGAAAGAAAAACCAGAGAAATTGTTTTAGCTCTAGAATTAGACCGCCGTTATTCCAAAGACCAAATTCTGGAATGGTATTTAAACCAAGTTCCTTTTGGCCAAAATGCTTACGGGATAGAAGCAGCCAGCCAAACCTATTTCAAGAAATCTGTTTCGGAAATTTCCTTAGGGGAAGCTGCCACCTTAGCCGCTTTGATTCAAGCTCCTTCTCGTTTGTCCCCTTACGGAGAAAATAAAGATAAACTCTTAGATAGGAAAGACCACATCTTAGACAAAATGGTAGTTAAAGGATCCTTCACTCCCGCAGAGATAGAAGAAGTAAAAAAAGAAGAAATAAATTTTGTTGAGAAACGGATCCAAATTAAAGCTCCCTATTTCACCCTCTGGGTGAAACAACAATTAGAAGAAAAATATGGTGAAGATTTTTTAAGAGAGAAGGGGTTGAAAGTATATACTTCTCTGGATTGGGAGGTTCAAAAAATAGCTGAGGAAGTAGTAAGGAAAGGAGTTGAAAGAAACAGGGCTTACAACGCTCATAACGCTGCCTTAGTGGCCATTGAGCCAAAAACTGGCCAAATCATAGCGATGACTGTCGGAACCGGGGATTATTATGCTTCGCCTTATCCCGAGGAGTGCACCCCAGGAGTAAATTGCTTATTTGATCCTCAATTTAATGTTGCCATTGGTACAAAAAAAAGTCCTGGCCGTCAACCAGGTTCAGCTTTCAAACCTTTTATTTATGCTACTGCCTTTAAAAAGGGCTATGATGATAAAACTACCGTAATTGACGAAGAAACTAATTTTGGAGTTTGGGGAGGGGAAGAATATACCCCTAAAAATTATGATGAGAAATTCCGCGGAGAGGTGACTTTAAGAGAGGCTCTGGCCCAATCAATAAATGTCCCTTCAGTAAAAGTCCTTCTTAATTTCGCTGATTCACCAGAAAACTTTAAACTTGGTAAGGAACCCGACAGTATTAAAACTGCCAAAGACTTAGGAATAACTACTTTAAATCCGCCTTATGGGCCCTCAATAGTTTTGGGGGGTTGGGAAGTAAAATTATTAGAGATGGTTTCAGCTTACGGAGTCTTTGCCACCGACGGCCTAAGAATCGAGCCAATCCTTATTTTAAAAATTGAGGATTCAACTGGGAATATCATCGAGGAAAATAAAAAAACTCCAAAAAGAGTTTTGGATAAAAACCCAGCCAGATTAATCAATGATATTCTGTCAGATAATGAAGCCCGAGCTCCCTTATTCGGCTGGCATTCGGCTTTGCATTTTGAAGGTTATCAGGTGGCAGCAAAAACTGGAACTACCCAAAATTACCGAGACGCCTGGACCATTGGTTATACCCCATCAGTTGTAGCTGGAATCTGGGTTGGGAATAATGATAACTCTCCAACAGCTAAAAAATCGGGGGTAATGCTTTCTGCCCCAATTTTTCATAATTTTATGGAGAAGGTTTTGCCCAAATACCCTAAAGAAAATTTTGAAAAGCCAAAAATAACCGGAGCTGTTAGCTCGCCTTAATCGGCATCACAACATAAATATAACTCTCATCTCCGGCTGGTTTCAAAACCCCTGGCCCTTCAGAGCCGGCTAATTCAAAAACTACTTCTGAGCTTTTTATATTCAAAAGGCCATCTATTAAGAACCGGTGATTAAAAGAAATTTCAAGTTCTTTTCCTTTTATTTCGCCAGCCAAGTAGCTGCGGTACTCTCCTAAATCTGGGTTTTGGCTAAAAACTTCCACTTTTTCTTTTTTCGGATCTATTTTTAATTTAACCTCATTAACTTTCCCACCAAAAAGAGCGGCTGATTTAATTTGGTTCAAAAATTCATTTCTTTGAAAAATAACCTGGGTTTCATATTTTTTGGGAATAATTTCTTGATAGTTTGGGTATTCTCCTTCGATTAACCGAGAGATAAGTTGAATCTGGGGGTGAGAAGTTTCAGCCATTGGTAATTCGAATAAAACCTGATTCGGGGAAAAACAAATCCGGAGCTCTCCCTCTTTTTCCCCGAAAATGTTGATAATTTCTTTAGCTGCTTTTTGGGGGAGGATGAAAGTATACTCTTTAGATAATAGAGGGTTGGGCGTTTTCAAGTTTTGGTAAAAAGTTTTCTCTCCTAATCTGAAACTATCGGTGGCGGCCATTTTTATAAAATCTTTCTGGAAAACAAAGAAGATACCAGAAATTTCAGGTTTAGCAGTAGAGGGAATGGCGATATCGGCGATCTGGTTCAAGCCTTGGCAAAAAGAACGGCTATCAACTAAAATGGATCCACCTTCGCTAATTTGAGGAATGATTGGGAAATCTTCAGGGTTGAAGCCTTTTAATATGGTTTGGTAATTTTCACACTCAATAACTAAGGTTGAACCTTTTAATTCTAAAGTAACTTGTTTGTTCGGCAGAAAATTTACGAAAGTAGAGAAAATACGAGCCGGGATCGTGATTACACCTTCTTTTTCTATTTTTGCCAATGCCCACCATTTTATACCTATTTCTAAATCAGTAGTTGCTAGATTTAAGAAATTTTTTTCTGCTTTTACTAAAATATTATTTAAAATCGGCAAAGAAAGTGACTTTGTTGAAATTCTTTCAACAATCCCAATCCCCTCTTTTAATTTTTCTTGTAATATTATTAATTTCATTTTTTTTAAAAATCCTCGCCTTGTATTTATTTAATTAGTTATTATTAGTTATTGGTAAAGGGGAAAACTTTTTTTTAACCTATATTTAAATAAATAATAAAGTGGGAATTTTGGGGGAAAGTGTGGGTAAGTTTGTCTGGTTATATTTTATTAAGAGTTTTTCCTCTTTTTATATACTGAAAATCCGCTGCCTGATCAAACTAATTTCATCGTTAAGATTTTCATCCGTCTCTAATTCTTTTAAAACTTTTCCATAGGAATAAATAGCAGTAGTATGGTCTTTCCCCCCAAGTTTCCTGCCAATAAAGGGATAGGAGCTTTTTAAATCTTCTCTCAATAAATACATAGCTACTTGCCTGGGTTTGACAATTTCTTTTTTTCTTGAAGAAGACAATAAATCTCTTTCTTTCAAATCATAAAATTCAGCTACCACTTGAATTATTTTTTTTGGGGTTGCCACTTTAGCCGGAGAAAGAATTAAGTTTTTAAGCAAGGATTTGGCGATTTCAAGGTCAGGGGGTTTGTTATTTAATTTCTGATATGCCGAGAGACGATTTAAAGCCCCTTCTAACTCTCTGATGTTTCTTTGGATATTAGAAGCGACATAGTTTAAAACTTCCTCTGAAAAATCAATTTCTCTTTCTTGGGATTTAGCCTTTAAGATTGCCACTCTTGTTTCATAATCGGGGTAACCAATATCAGCTATCATCCCGCCTTCGAATCTTGACCTTAACCTTTCAGCTAAAGCTGGTATTGCTTTTGGGGGGCGGTCTGAAGAAAGAATTATTTGTTTATTTTTTTCGTAGAGATAGTTAAAGGTATGGAAGAACTCTTCTTGGGTTTTTTCTTTCCCGGCTAAAAACTGGACATCGTCTAAGATTAAAACATCGATAGACCGGCATCTTGATTTAAAATCTTCAATTTCGTGATTTTTGATAGAAGAAACCACTCCGGCCGTAAATTTTTCAGAAGGAATATATTTTACCTTCTTCTGAGAGAAGTTTTTAATTACCTCATTACCGATTGCCTCCAAGAGGTGAGTTTTACCTAGGCCTACTCCTCCATAAACAAAAAGGGGGTTATAAACAAAACCAGGATTTTTTGAAACTGCCCAGGCAGCGGCCTGAGGTAGTTCGTTAAACGGGCCAACTACAAAATTTTCGAAAGTATATCTAGGATTGAGGTTAGTCTCTTTGTCAACTTTAAATTCTTGAAATTCAAGTTGGCCAGCCTCAGGTAGAGAGACGACAGGAGCCTTTTTAGAAATTTTTAACTCGGTTCTCCCCACTGTATATTTAACCTCCTTGATTTCTTCATCTAAACTATGCAAAACTTTTAAAATAGTTTTGCCATATTTATTTTCAAGCCACTCTTTAGCAAAAGAATTAGGGACAGAAACCACTACCCGGTTTTCTTCCTGAGAAACAATCTCAGTATTTTTAAACCAGGTAGCAAAATTAGCTTGAGAGATGCCCAATTGGACTTGGGCTAGGACTGATTGCCAGAGTTCTTCTTTAACCATTGGTATTGCTTATTTAGTATCTTCTTTTGCCATTATACCATAGGTCAAGTAAACAGAAAATTAAACTCCGTTAAGCAAATTTTATCCAACGGAGTTAATAACTTGGGTAAAATCTGTGAAATTGACTTTAGTTTTTTTAGAGGTAAAATAAAAATCAGTATGTCAATTACTTATCAGCCCAAAAAAAGAAAGAGAAAGCGAGGCCATGGTTTTAGGGCTAGAAAAAAAACAAAAGGGGGAAGAAGAATCTTAACCAGCAGGAGAAGGAAGGGCAGACGGAAATTAGCCGTCTAAAATATATGTTGCCTAAAATTAATCGCCTTAAAAAAAAGAAAGACATTGAAAGAGTTTTTGAAAAAGGAAAAAGATTTAAAGAAGATTTTCTGATTTTAAAAATAACTAAAAATGCCCTATCTCAAACCAGGTTTGGGTTTATAGTTTCCAAGAAAGTTTCAAAAAAGGCTACTTTAAGAAATAAAATCAAAAGAAGGCTGAGGGAGATAGTCAGCAAAAAAGGAAAAAAATTAAAAAAGGGATTGGATGCTCTACTTATAGCTTATCCCGGTTTCGAAACAAAAGATTTTTGGGAAATAGATGAGACCCTCAACAAATTACTTAAAAAAGCAAAATGTTTAAAAAATTAACTTTCAAAATTATTCGGTTCTATCAAGATTTTCTCTCCCCAAACTTAGGAAAAAATTGTCGCTTCTACCCGAGCTGTTCAGAATATACTTATCAGGCCGTTGAAAAATATGGATTATTAAAAGGAGGCTGGAAAGGATTTAAAAGAATATTAAAATGTTATCCCTGGCACTCTGGGGGGATAGACCTTCCTTAAAATATGGAACTACTCATTAGCGCTTTCAACGTAATATTATATCAGCCCTTATTTAATGCCCTAGTTTTGTTCTATGAATATTTACCAGGTCATGATTTTGGAGTAGCAGTGATCGCTCTGACCGTTATCATCAGATTGCTTTTCTATCCTCTGATGGTCCAAGCTATAAAGTCCCAGAAGTCTTTAAGCGAGCTTCAGCCTAAAATCCAGGAAATCCAAAGTAAATACAAAAATGATAAAGAAAAGCAGGCTCGGGCAACGATGGAGCTGTATCAAAAAGAAAAAATTAATCCTTTTGGCGGGTGCCTACCCCTTTTACTTCAGTTGCCAATTTTACTCGCTCTTTACAGAGTATTTTGGCAAGGGCTACAACCGGAGGCAATGGATATGCTTTATAGTTTTGTTCCTCATCCGGGAGCAATTGACCCTACTTTTTTAGGTATTATTAATCTTGGAGAAGCCAGCCTGGTTTTAGCAGTTTTAGCTGGGATTACTCAGTTTTTTCAGACCAAAATGATTACTCCCAAAACTTCGAAATCTAAAAAAGGAGAAGAAAAAATGATTACTCAGTTTTCCGGGATGATGCAAAAGCAGATGCTTTATTTTTTCCCAATCTTTACCGTTTTTATTCTCTGGAAATTGCCAGCTGCCATTGGTCTTTATTGGATAATTACTGCTTTATTTTCAATATTGCAACAGTATCTAATTTTCAAAAAGCCAAAGTATGAACCAGCAAAGCCTTGAAATAATCAAAGAAATTACTAAGGAATTTTTTAAAAAAACAACTTTTGAAGTTGAAATTGAATTTTTACCCCCACAAGAACTTACTCTTCCTATTAATCTAAAGACTGAGGACCCCCAAATTTTAATCGGAGAGGGAGGGCAAACCTTAGTTGAAATTCAGCATCTTTTGAAAACAATTCTGAGGAGAAAAATTCAAGAACCCTTTTTTATTGACCTTGATATTAATGGTTATAAAAAGAAAAAAATTGAGTATTTAAAAGAATTAGCTAAATCAGTAGCCGATGAAGTGGCCCTAACCAAAAAAGAAAAAAGCCTGGCTTCAATGCCAGCCTATGAAAGGAGAATTGTCCATTTAGAATTGGCTGGTCGTCAAGATGTAACCACTGAAAGCATTGGTCAAGAACCAGAAAGAAGAGTAATAATCAGGCCTTATTCTTAGTAACTAATAACTACTTTCTGGCTTTGACGATGAAAGAACTTAAACAATCAAACCTACCGAGGAAACCACATTGACCAAGCGAGTTGTTTCTAAGATCGGGGTCGCTACTCATAAACACTTCGCATTTCCCTTTATAATCTTTATCTTCAAAAAGAAGAGCTACATAATGACCATCTATTTCAAGAGAAGTGGTTTTGTTGTCAAAATCGGCAGCACCAGGGGCTTTACTTAAATCAGCATCATAATCGCCATTTTCATAGTAACCACCAGGGGTGGAAGGAATTGCTTCTCCTGAGTAATTTTTATCCTCCCAAAATCTCACCCCTTGACCGATCGGGTCTCCAGTCGGTTTTAAATAAACCGTAATTGAGGAAGCTTTGTTAGTCAAATCTACTCCTTTATTATTGCTTGGATCATTTAATTTTATTAACCAGTTTAAACCAATACAATCATCGTTTTCAACTGGCTCAGCAACCACAGTTTCCCCCATAAAGTTTTCTTTTTCATGTAAAATTGCGGCATATTTCTGGGTAATACATTGGTAGAGGTAATTATCATCCTTTTCGCCTATAGGGACAGGATTGGTTTCCCCTTCTTTATTAGTACACTCGCTCTCCAAAATTCTGTCTCTCTCACCAGCCAGCGTATCTTTAGAAATTTTAATTACTCTAAAGCCATAAACAAATTTTATCGATTTGGTTTTATTATCAAATTCCGGCAGGGTGGCTGAGCTGGATTGATAAATTTTGTAATCGTCACCAACACAACTATCACTAGCATAGAGATAAATTCCAGGGAGATGCCAGTCTAAAGAAATAGATTTATAGGTGGCTAACGGAAAATCCGGCCCACTTTGTTTGCAGGGTTCAGTATCTCCTGCTGGATAGTCAACAGTAGTTTTCGCTCCCTTAAATTCTATATTCGGCCAAAGACTTACAGTTAAATCGCCAGGATTTCCTAAAAATTCTATTGATTTGATTTTTTTTCCATCAAAACCCCAATTTAAATCCGGATCAGTTAAATCTTTCATATTTTGAGCAACTTTAAAGGATGGATGTTCGTCATCTTCTTGACAGGCATCCATAGTATAAATTCTAATCCCGGCAACGGCTGGTTGAATCGGTGGTTTTTTAGGAAGAACCAATTGAGGATTTATTGTATTTAAAATTAAATAAGAAGAAAGGAGAATAATTAAGCCCAAAATTCCAGCGGTAACCTGAGCTCGGGCGTCAGCCATTTTGGTTGGGTCTCCGGCTGAAGTTAAATAACGGATGCCGCCATAAATCAAGGCTCCGAAAGCTAAAAGGCCAGCAATAATTATCGCGAAAGTAAAAATATATCTTAGATACTCGGGGAGGGCGGTTTTGGTGGTGACGGGCGTTTCAACTCCAGGAACAGTTGGATATTCAATCTCTAATTCTCTTTGGGCAAAACAAAAACTGTCAAAAAGAAAAGCCAAAAAAGTAACTAAAACAAGAATTAAAAATATTTTTTTCATCATGAATTAAAATTGACAACAATAATAATTTGAAGGATAACAGCCTTCTTCTTCTGCTCCGGTGGACCATTCAGTTATTGTTTCAAACCAATTTTTTATTGGATCCCAAATCCATTCTCTCCACTTTGTTTTAATCTGTTCCCAAAACCCCTGCCAAAATCCTTCTACTTCTTTTTCTTCTTCTTCAGCTTGGGTTGTGCCACATTCAATTTGGTCATCGTCTAAAAGGCCCATCTGGGAGACTGTTTCACAAGTTAAAAGGTGCTTTCCCACTTTATCTCCAGTTAAAACCTCTGGTAAATCTTCAGCTGGAATCCAACACTTACTTAGCTCACACCTTGAGTAATTAAGTTGTTCAATAATATAATCTCTCTTAAATTTCTCGGGCTGATTTTTTTCTTTAATAGTTTCTTCTAAATCTTTTTGAAGAATCTCAATATTTGAATAAGCATCAATAATTGGGCTGAAATACTGGTCACAACATTCGCCACAGCTCCGGCGAACGCATCTCCCTTCATATTGGCCCGGGCAATATCGGCAGGTTATTAGTTCATCAGTTAAAGGATCGGTTTGGGAAAGATCAGCATAACAACATCCATCTGGGCACTTATCGTAAGCACACTCAGTTTGGCAACTAACAGGACCGGTACAATTCTGGCATTCTTCTGAAACATTGCGTGAATACGATTTGGTAGGGGTACAACCAACTGGTTGGGGAGAATCAGTTACCAGCACTCCATCAATAATATGATAATATTTAAAACAGCCGGTTGAACAAGTATCTTCACAGCTCCATTCTTCTATCGAATTAAGTATCTCATCAGTCTTTTCGACCATCAAATTCGCACTATCTACTATTGCCTCAAAGGCATTAGCCATTTTAGAGGATAGAAGAAAAGTTCTGTCCATTGCCTCACCAATTGGGATTTCTATCCCGCAAGCCCACTCCCCGGCTCCTTCCAAGGGGCGGCAAGTTTTATTCTCAAAATTTCCTCCTCCCCATTGACATTTAATCGGGCAATTAATGCAAGAGGTCTCGCCATTTTTTTCTATCGGGTCACACCCAGACGGGCAAGAAACTTCAGTAGCTGAAATCCATTCACCTTCATTGTATAGAAAATTGGGGATTAAGGAAAGAGAAAAAGAAATTATTAAAATGATTGTAATTTGTTTCTTTAAATTTACCATAAGCGTTTATGGCAATAAAAAAGTGAAGGGTCCTCAATCCAATTGCCATTTACCTGGACTATGGTCTCAATGTTTTCTAACCACTCTTCTTTATATTCCTCATTTACCTCTTCGAAGCTGCTTCTTTTTTGGTCAAAACTAATTGGGGGCTCTAGGCAATTTCTCATTAAGCTGCTGGCTTCATTTACCCAGGCTAAATCCCTTTTAAAATCATTGATTAATTTTAGATTTTCTCTAGCTTGATCTAAATTAGCCTTAAATTCTTCCCAATCTTCATCTTTTTCCATCTTTAGAATTTTTCTAAAAACTTCTTCAGTATGAGAATCAGCCAGGAGCTGGCTTAAATTTGTTTCCTTCTCCAATAAAATCCGAAGTGCTCCTTCTATTTTTAAGAAAGTTTTAAAACGGGTATCATCGCCGGTTAATAAATTTTTAAAAGCGTCTTGAGTATCTGAACTAATCAAAAGTTTTTCTAAAGTTCCACCTTTTTTTAGAAGCAACATTAATTTTTCTCTCAGGCCTTCTTCATATCTCAATCTTTCTTTGAGTTCTCCGAGTAAATTATTAAGGGAAGGGTAGGAGATAATACTCACCCCAGCGCTATTTGGATTTTTTGGGGTACCATAAATTGGGTTCCCATCTTTATCTTTTCCGTTGATGAAATCTTCCTTATTTTCTTCTCCCACTTTGATTGAGAAATTGGTCGCCCAGTTTTCAAAATTTGACTCTTCTTTAGGGTTAATTCTTTCCATCGAGGTTTTAGAATTTTCATCTCCAGCGAACCATCTAGTTGGGCAATTAACTTTATCTATTAGGTTTCCAAATTGGTCATAAATTTCTAAAATTTCCCCCCCATCTTCTAATTCTCCGCTGTAAATTAAATCAGCAGTAATATCAGAAATTGCCTCTTCTTCGGTTTCTAAAAGATAAAAACCTTGGGCTGGAATTGCTCCCGAAAGACTAATAGTGGGGCTACCATCCTTAGCCTTTAATTCCCAGCCCTCAAGATTAATACTGCCTTGAGTATTATTGTAGAGCTCGATCCATTCATGATTAGAGTCGGCTTGGGTTCCCATCCAACTGATTTCATTGATGGCGACTTCATTTTTTAGGAAATCTAAAATTTTCATTGCTGTTTTAGCCGCATTTTTATCATTGAATAATTCATTCCGGTAGCCCTCTCTTTCAACTAGATATTCTAAGACTTCAGTATTTTTCAAAACTTCTTTTAATTTGTCTTTTTCTAAAGGAATACCAATTAATAAATTTTCAATTAAATTTTTGCTTTCCTCTTCTGATAACCAATCGCCAAGATTTTCTTCCTTTTTTAATTCCTCGATTAAGGACAAAAGGCCAATTTTTAATCTGAGATTTTTTAAAGCTATTCCAATTTCCTCGAGTAGAGCTTTGACTATGGGATCTTCATAATGACGGTCTGGGTCTTCGGGATTACAACAATCTCCATCTGGTCTGACACAAATACACTCTTCACAATTTTCACAGCGGCAAGGCTGGAAAAACTCACAACAATTAAATCTGCACTCTTTGTAAAGATAATGATGCTCCCAGATTCTTCCCTCACAACAAGAATAGGCCCCACAATTCTGCCAGCAGCCTTCTATTTGGGTTCCTTCGCAGCAAAGATTACCTAGGGGACAATTTTTCCAATTACCAGTTTTTTCATCCAATTCGCAAATCTCACTACATTCAGCCCAATCACAGACATTTTTACAACAATCTTGGCAACAGTTACTGCAACTATATAATTTTTTTAATTCTTCAATGGGTTCTTTTAACTCTTTAGCTGCCTCTTGAATTTCTTTTGCCAGATAGTTAATTTGATTTAACCTCTCCCTTGAACAGGGGCTGGTTTCTACTTCTCCCTCAGCATTTTTACAAAAAAGATTTTCAATCAGACCACCAATTGGGATTTCAAAATAAGTGGGAGGCCCGAGCTTTGGTAGGCCGGCTGTCGGCAGAGCCCCCGGCGCCCTCCCTGGCAGAGAAACCTCCCAAGCTACCAGTTGAGGATTAATTGTATTTAAAATTAGGTAAGCCGAAATTAAAATAATTAAACCTAAAATCCCAGCTGAAATCTGGGATTTAGCATCTTTTATACCAGAAGGAGAACCAGCCGAAGTCAAATAACGAACCCCACCATAAACAAAAGAGCTAAGAGCGATTAAAGCTCCCAGAAATAAAGAGAATTGAAAAACATATCTAATATAATCGGGCAAAGCGGTTTTAGTAATAGTTGGAGCGGTGACCCCAGGAATTTCAGGATAAGTAATTTCTAAAGGTTTTTGAGCATATATAAAAGATGCCCCTAAAAAGAGAAAAAGGAGCAAAAACAAAATTAATAATTTAGCTTTTCGAAACTTCGGCATCAGTTTTTTAGCAGTTATTCGCTAGTTAGTTCAGAATAAACTGTCCAGGTCCAAAGAGGGAGAGCATCGCCGACAGCGGGCACTGCTTTTCCGGCCAATTTTGGCCATTGTCTTTTTAAAAAATTGAGCAACCCTCTTACCATTTTTTTTCTCATTTTTCCTTTCCCGGGCAGGGTTCCGGAACGAAAAAATGCCCAGCTACCGACAATAATAAGACCAACAATATAGACAATTTTGGCGAACAGTAAACCGGCTCCAAAAGCGATAATTAAAATAGCCCCAATTATACTAAGAATATCGAGCATGCCCCCCACTGACATCATTAAAATTCCCTCCGGGCTCAGCAGGACCGAAATTTTTCTGGTTGTTTCCTCCGGAGCTTCTTCTCTTGGAACTTCAGCAGCTTTAACTGGCGGTCTTTCAATCGGAGGTCTTTTTCTTGCTGCTCTATCTACTCTTCTTCCCACTCCCCGAGCTCCTTTGGCTAACCCTCGGCCGGCGGCAGCCAGCCCCCTGGCTGCTCCGGCCACAATTACTGGTAAAGCCATAAATTTATCTTGCCAATGCTTTTTTAGCTTCTTTAATTTTTAATACTTCTTCAGGAGCAGTGGTAATAATTTGGTCTTCAGTATAAGAAGCTGCTACTTTTATTGCCACATGTTTTTGGCCGGCAAAAAATATTCCTTCCCCCACTTCTGCTTCCAATAATAAATATTTTTCTTCTTCAGTTAAATTAAAAGTTTTCTTAACCACATCCATGGTAGCTGGTGACTGTTTCATTAAAATCTGTAAAGAAGAATTAGTAATAATGGGCTGACCATAATTAGATTTCATAAAATCATTAACGTCTTGGGTAACCGTAGTTACTCCCAACCAATATTTTCTGGCTCGCTTGGCAATTCCGAACAGAAAGGAAGCTCCGTCTTCGGTCTGCATCAACCACCAGGCCTCGTCGACCACTAAAATTCTTTTTTTCAGTTCAGAGCGAACCTTGTTCCAGATATATCTCATAATGATAAACATTGCCATTGGCCTCAATTCGTCCTCCAAATCCCTTATCCCAAAAACCACGAAAGGTTTTTCCATTGAAATATTAGTTGGTTGATTGAAGAACTGGGCGAAAGTTCCTTTGGTAAATTTTCTTACCCTTATCACTAAAGATTCTGCTCCTTCCATGGTTTCCAAGACCGCTTCAAGATCTTGCATTAAAGGTATCCTTTCTTGCCACAGACCGGGATCAGTTTCGGGAGTAATGTCTTTGGCAGCATAAGTTTCAGCCAGGGCTCGATCAAGAATGGCGTCTTCCTCCGGAGTTAATCCCCCCAACATAATTCTGAGAAGTCCTACCAAGTTAATAACATTTGACCTTAAAACATCTTCTGGCTTTTCATCTTCTCTGGGGATGGGCAGGTCAAAAGGATTAATGTGATTAGGAGAAGCTAAAGAAATATTAAAGAAAGAACCACCAACTGCATCTGACAAAAACTTATATTCATTTTCGGGGTCAATAACAATGACATCTACCCCCAACATTAAAGAGCGAAGAATTTCTAGTTTTATAGCATAACTCTTTCCTGAGCCTGCCTTTCCGAAATAAACGCTGTTCGCGTTCTCTAGAGTGAATCTATCAAATAAAATCAAAGAATTATTATGACGATTGATTCCGTATAAAATTCCTTCGTTAGAGCTTAGGTCAAAAGAAACAAAAGGGAAAATACTGGATAAGGGACCAGTGTTCATTGAAGTATGAACCTGGAGTTGGTCTAGGCCAGCAGGAGTGGAAGCAGCAAACCCCTCTCTTTGTTGGTAAAGGGCAGGTTTGATATAAATTAATCTCGATTCCAAAATTGATCTTAAAGTGGTTTCCGTTTCTTTTAGTTCTTTTTGGCTGTCTCCATAAATAGTTAAATAGAGGCCAAGCTTAAACATTCTTTCCTGGGCGGTTTGCAACCTATCTCTTAAAGCCTCAATGTCCTGATAAGCAGTTTCTAATGCCGGGTCTCTGATTAATCCCTTTTCTTCTCTTTCCATCAGTTCGGCCTGAACTTCAGTTACTTTTTTTCTTAATTGTTTCAAAATCATTCCCGTCTCAATAGGATGAATATGAAAGCCAATATCCATTGGGGTATCTAGATTGATTACTGGAGAAAACCAGGCCGTACTCAAATATCTTGGATAAGAGAAGATAAAAAAGGATTTGACGAATTTTTTTCCTAATTTTAAATAATCTGGAGATAGAGCGATCGAGGAGGGGGCGATAATGTCCCTTGCCTCTATTGCCCTGGTTTCAAAAATTTTTTCTGGGATTTTCTTTTTTAAAAATGGTATTTTAATGAAGGCCATAGTTTTAACGTATTAGCTCTGGGGGGATTTCGGGATAATAGCCGACCTCAGCTTCTTCGGGATGATATAAACTCCAGAAGAGCTCAATCAGCTCAGAGGTATTTAAGGGGACACATTGCAGCCCGCACCTTCTTAGGCCTAAAGCCACAAATTCCATTCTTTGCCAGAGCTGGGATTTGCATCTTTGAAATTGTTCTCCACTGAAAGTTATTGGCTGTTTTTTAATTAATCCTTTAACCGCTTTCATCCCCGGGACTTCAACCAGGGTGAAGGGGACAGCCACAAAAAAACTCTTTGACATAATTGCTCCCCCGCCGATTAAATCTCTAATAAATTTTTGATATCCGGCAGTCTGAGTTTTAAGCAACTCATTTTCTTGTTTTTCTTCTAACTCTTTTAATTTATCTAAATAGCCAGTAATATTAAGTCTCCGAGACTGGACCACAATCTCTAAAGAAAAATCTAAAGAATTTAAGAAATTCTGAAATTGATAGAGAATGGCGTTTTGTTCATCGTCAGACTTTAAGGCAAAATTTAAAGAAGAGACCATTATTACTCCTCTCATTGCCTTATTCCTTAAAAGAATAACTCCTTCTCTAATTTGGTCGATTTCTAAAAATTGTTGAGTGGAAGCTCGCATTTTATTTGGTTTTGGTCTCGATTTGGGTTCTCAGTTTTTTTAATTGGCTTTTTTCAGCGATTTTTAAAGGAAGCTCTTCTTCTACCGTCTCTTTTTTTATTTTTTCTTTCTTAAAAACTTTTATTGGAGCCTCTATTTTTCTCCAAATAAACATTTTTGGGGAAATGCTAAATTTTAAAAAATTTCCCAAAATAGTTGGCAAAGACCTCCCTCCGATTTTCAAAAAAGCCAACGCCATTGCTCCTCCCCCCAAAATAAGTGAAGCTATTAGAAAAATAGAAAAGGGGACAGTAAAATAAAGAATAAAACCAACAGCTCCGGCAACGCCAATAAAAATAAACTGCTTAAAAGTGAGGGGGCCGACTATTTTTGCCTCGTGTTCAATAAATTTTGGAACAGTAAAACGCATAGTTATTCAATAGGTTCTCGATAAACATCTTCTCTAGGTGGAGCTTTTGGTTTTTCTTCTGGTGGTGGAGCAATTTTTGGTTTGGCTGGCGGCCTAATTTTTATTTTATAATAAGTCCCCCTACCATAAACCGCTTCTAGAGAAGATTTTACCGGGAGAAAAATAATCTTATCGATTTCTTGAGCAACCTTTTTTGCCGTAAAGCGATCTAATTCTGCTTCTTTTTCTAAAACAGCTGGAAGCTTATCTGGTGGTAATTTCCCCAACAAAACGCGGCCAATTTGATGAGCAATTTCTTCAATTTTTTCTTCCTTTTCAACTCCATTTTTAATACAAATTTCGGAAATTTGAAAAGGAGTTCTCTCAGCGAAAACTATTTTTAATATATCAGAAGAGATTTTTTTATTGGGTTGTTTTGCCGTATTTTTTTTTGGCATCTTGACAAATTTAAAATATGATATATACTATAAAATAGCAAGCCACAGGATAAAGAAAGGAGGTGCAAAATGTGGCCCTTTACAACAATCTCACCAGAAGTGGCGGTGGAACGAGAACTACGGGCTCGACTCCTTGAAAAAGGGGTTACTCGAGAGAAACTGCGGAGCATTCTTGAAACGGATCAGCAGGTTGCTCTGCGAGCAGTTCGGACTGAACGAGCAGCAGATAGCCGAGAAAGAACCGTGGAGAATACTCTTCGGATAAAGACCTCTGAGGAACGCCTGGATAAGGCTGAAGTCGATCTCCGAGGCCCCCTGGCCGTACTGGCAGTTAAGAAGGCTGAACAGGAAGCGGAGATTGCTAAGGCCGAAGCCGAAAGGGCTAAAGCCGAAGCCGATACCGCTGAAGCTGCCAAGGTTAAAGCTGAGGCTGAAGCCAGACGGGCTAAAGCGGAAGCTGATAAAGCTAAAGCCGAGGCTGAAGTTGCTGTGGCTAAAAAAGCTAAAGAAGCAGCTGACAGACGAAAGGCTAAGGCTCAGGGCAAATAGCTCGGTCAGTCTTAATAGTTCTCTACTTCACCGCTCAACGAGGGGCAAAGTAATTTTCTTTTACTCAACTTTGCCCCTTATTTCTTTATTTTAAAGTTCTATTTCTTTTTCTTTATTTCTTTAGCCTCCTTCTTTAATCTTTTATATACTTCTTTTACCCTTTCTTCTTCTTTCCCTCCGGCCTCTACTGCTTTTTTATGTTCTTCCCAAGGTTTGATTCTCTCTCTTAGATTTTCCAATCTACTTCTAATGTCACCTATGCTCTCCTCGGTTAATCGAGATTCTTCTTCTCTAGCTGGGAGCAATTCTACTTCCATTCTCCTGATTAATTCTTCATCTGTAGGGGTCTTTATGGTTTTTTCTTTAAGTGAAGTTAAATCTCTTTTTAATTCTCCTATACTTTCATTGAGAACATCTAGGCCTTTTATTTTTTCTCCTAATGTTTCTATGTACTTTTGACCTTCTTTGACTGCGTCTTTTATGTCTTTTGGCATTCCCTTTTCTGCTTTTGGCCATTCTTCAATAAGACGTTCTTCCTCGGTCGGCACTACTGCTGCTGCCGCTGACGGCGGGACCCATATTCCTCTGGGGCCAGGAACCCAATTAGACGGAACGCCAGGAGGCGGTGTTGGTCTTGTTGGTTTTGGTGGTGGTACTCCCGGCGGTGTGGCTGGGGGTGGCCCTTCTCTTCTTCGCCTTTGTGTCCATTCTCTCACCTCACCCTCCCAATCTTCGAGTCGGCTCGCGAATTCCTCATCGGTTTCCCCCGGTGCTTTTTCCGGTCTCCCCGGCATTTCTGGCTCCTCTCCTCTTCTTGGTCCGAAAATTTCTTTTCTAAATGGCTCCCAGCCTGCCTTAAAAATTGGTTTTCCGACCTCGCCCCAAGCCGTTTGCAGACCCCGACCAGCATAGCTAGCCCCAGTCTTTACCTTTTCTGGGATTATTTTAGCAACCCCTCTGCCAGCCCATTTAGCCAATCTCGTCGGAGCAGTAATCGGAGTAGCCATTTTAGGATGTTCAGCGGCGAATCTTTCTAGCCCCCCTCCTATTCGACCTCCTATTCCACCAACTAACGATGGGACCTGTTTGATCCCCCCCCAAGCCATACCGGCTGCTGCCTTCCTCATTCCGGTCATACTTTTTTTGGCCAACTTAGTAATAGCCGTTGCTCCCATGGCGCTAGTTGAAGTAGCCACAAAAAAGCCAATCATTAGAAAAGCTAACATTACTCCCCAAGGCAAGAGATTATTAATAAAGTCAACCAGAGGAGTAGTAATTATCCCCCAAACTCCACCGGGAGGGATTCCTGGTATCCAGCCAGGAGCCATGACCATTAGTTGTTCTGCTAAATAAATAAAGAATGCTCCTACTATTCCGATTATTGACCATTCAATAAATTGTTTCCACCATTCATCCCAACCAAGAATACTTTTGAAAAGATATCTTTGGCTGGCTGGAAAAATCCGGGAGAAGAAAGCAATCGGGGAGACAATTACCAACACCCAGATCATCACGTATCTCATCACAAAAAGAAGGGCAAACATAAAGAAAATAAATGCTGCCACCCAATCAAAAATAATCATGACAAGAGTTTTACCCATCAGGGCCAGGCTTTCAAGAGGATTGTAAAAATGTTGTAGAGCTCCCAAAAGCATTGTCCCCTGAGCTGAAAACATATTCCCCAACATCTTAAAGCCAGTTAATTCCTCCAAGAAAAAGTTCATCAAAATATTTGAGGCATCAAGAATTAATCCACAGATTACCGGAGTAAAATTAATTAAAATAGCAATGATTATTAAAAGAGGTAAGGTTTTTTGAGCTTGGTATTCCTTAATCCTCAAGGCAGTGGCTAGGCCAATAATCACCAAAGCAATAATAAAGAACATATTGATAAAATCTCTGACAATCGGCCAGCCAACATCGACAATCCCCCCATAAGTATAAGGGAGGCTCATAAAATAAGGACTTAAAACCCAACTCAAAATTACACCAGCCAGGCCCAGAATTAAATTGGAGATAACTAAAACGAGCTGGAGAACAAGATTAATAATAGTAACAGCTACCGCTGTCCCGATGATGAGCCCCAACTGAGCCTGAACAAATTGGAGAGGAAGAGCTAATCCTAAAAATATCGAAAAGAAAACAGCAGCCAAAACTGCTGGTTTATTAAACCTATTAAAATTAAGGAAGAATTTTTTAATTTTCCCTCCCATCAATTCCATTATACTTTACTTTACCATAAAATAAAAATTTTTGGTAAGAGAAATCCAATTTTCAATAGTTAAAGTTTCCGCCCTTTGATTCGGTTGGATATTATTTTTTAAAAGCCAATTTTTAACTCTCTCTCGATTAAATTTTAAACCCTTGGATAAATTATTAATTAATTGTTTTCTGGGCTGAGAAAACCCTGCCTTGACGATCTTAAAAAATAAATCAGCGTTAATCAGTCTTCTGTCAGTGCTAACCAGTGGTGCGATTTGAAGAATCACACTATCTACTTTTGGAGAAGGCCAAAAAGATTTTTTTGAGATATAACCAATAATTTCTGGTTTAGCATAAAATTGGACTGAAACTGCTAAAATACTCATATCTGGCGTTCTGGCGCAAATTCTTTGCCCTACCTCTTTCTGAACTACCAAAGTCATTTGGCGAGGGGCGATGAGGACTTTGTCCTCATCTTTACCTTCGCCTCCGCAAGCGGAGGCTCGGTGTTTGACTTTGACAGCTTCAAGGAATTTTCTAATTACGGGAGCAGTTAGATAAAAAGGTAAATTACCCACTACCTTATAGATTTTAGATTTTAGGTTATAGGTTCTAGGGTCTAGTTTCAGAATGTCTCCTTTAATAATTTCCACATTTTCGTAATCTTTCAGTGTCTCTTTTAAAATTTCCACCATCTTTTGGTCTTTTTCGACAGCTATCACTTTTTTTACTTTCTTGGCTAACTCTTGGGTTAGGTTCCCAATGCCTGGGCCGATTTCTAAAATAATATTTTTTGGCTTAAGACTAACTACCTCAATCACTTTTTTAATTACCCTTTTGTCAATTAAAAAATTCTGGCCCAATCTTTTTGAAGGACGAACTTGGTATTTTTTGAGCAAGTTTTGAATAGCCTTTTTGGAAGCTAAATTCATTACTTTAATATACCATACTGTATTGACATATAAATTAGCTAGGATATCCTAAGATAAGGTATGTCAAAAAACCCAATTTTGATAGGAACCCTTGTTTTGTTTGGATTAGTCTCCTTTTCTTTTTTTATTTTTTCTTCCAACCCCAATTTAGCTAATATTGCCAAGGTTGAGGGCGCTCAAGATTTATTTTTGGGTCCGGGGCAAAAATTTTCTTTAGAATCGCCAGACTTTCTCTTAGTTGAAAATTGCAGCCTAAAGGCTTCTTTACCTCCGGTTATGGTTACTCCTCAAGTATTAGCTCAAATTGTCGGCCAAGATGAAATTAGAAACGAGATAACCATCCATATAGTTGAACCCGGAGAAAGCCTCTGGTCTATTGCTAAAAAATACGACCTTAAAATTGAAACAGTTATTTGGGCAAACGATATAAAAGACGCGATTATTCAGCCGGGCCAAGAGCTTGCTATTCTGCCGGTTGATGGCTTAATTCATTTAGTAGAAAAAGGAGATACTTTAGAAAGCATAGCGGCTAAATACAAGGCTGACCCAGAGAAAATTGTTGCCATTAATGAAATTTTTAGTCCGGATGAAATTTTTGAAAATCAAGCCTTGATTATACCTGACGGAGAATTGCCTTCAGCTCCACGGGTCGAGCAAAAGTCTTTTACTAATTTATCAACAAACAATTTTTATGGATTGAGCCATAAATATCCCTACGGGTACTGTACCTGGTGGGTGGCTCAGCAAAGAGCGATTCCCTCCTGGGGTAATGCCAAAGACTGGCTAAGCAACGCTGTAGCCTCTGGTTTTCCGGTTTGCAAAGGGAGTTATTGTACCCCCAAAGTCGGAGCAGTTATCTCTCTCAAAGGGAGCCCACTCGGCCACGTGGCCTATGTCGAAAGGCTAACGGACGGCAAAGTTATTTTTTCTGAAATGAACTATATTGGTTGGGGGAAAATGAATTATCGAAGTTTAAAAATTGGCGACTACCGAATTTTAGGTTATATCTACAAATCCTATTAGTTTCCCCTGATTCTATACATTAAAGCCTCAGAAAGATGATTGAATGAAATATCTTCAGAATTGTCCAAGTCGGCAATGGTTCTGGCTACTTTTAAAACCCGGTGATAACCCCGAGCCGAAAGTTTTCCTGAATCAACATAATTCCTTAAAAGATTTTGGGATTTACTGTCTATTTGACAGTATTTTTTTATTTGGGGGATTTCCATCTCCGAATTAGTTAAGTTTTTTTCACTTTTGAATCTTTCTTTTTGAATATGCCTGGCAGTAGTTACCTTCTCTCTTATCTTGCGGCTACAATTTTCCTCATCAATAGAGGCCAATTTTTCATATTTTAATGGAGGAACATTAATAAAAAGGTCAATTCTATCCATCAAGGGGCCGGAAAGTTTTCTTCGGTACATTTGAATTTGGGAAGAGGTACAGGTACATTTCTTGTCTGGGTCTCCGTAAAAACCACAAGGGCAGGGATTGGTTGCCGCTACCAAAGTAAACCTGGCTGGCAAAGTCAGGGAATGTTTTGCTCTCAAGACGGTAATTTCCCCATCCTCAATTGGTTGGCGAAGACTTTCCAAAACATCTCGATGAAATTCGGGAAATTCATCTAAAAATAAAACCCCTCGATGAGCTAAGGTTATCTCTCCTGGTCGGGGCGGATTTCCGCCCCCAATTAAAGCTACTTCCGAGGAGGTGTGATGGGGAGAACGAAAAGGCCTTAAATTAATTAAAGGTTTATTTTTTGGTAAAAGTCCGGCGATGCTATAAATTTTAGTTACCTCTAATGATTCTTCAAAAGAAAGCTGAGGCAAGATTGAAGGGATGGCTTTGGCTAACAAGGTTTTTCCTGCTCCCGGCGGCCCCATCATTAAAAGGTGGTGGGAACCGGACGCCGCAATTTCCAAAGCTCTTTTGGCTGAAGCTTGACCTTTGATATAGCCTAAATCGACTGGATAATTAGGAATTTGAAGAAAGTCTTCAGGGTTGGTCTTTTGAGAGAAAATTCCCTTTCTTCCTTCTAAATAATCGATAGTTTCTTTTAAGCTCTCAACGCCGATCACTTTTATTCCCTTAATTAAACCAGCTTCCGCCGCATTTCCTTTTGGTAAAATTAATTTAGCAAAACCTTTTTCTTTGGTCGCCAAGGCAAAAGACAAGACCCCTTTGATTGGTCTTAATCTCCCATCTAAAGCTAACTCTCCTAAGAAAATTTTATCTCTAGGATCAAATTTAATTTTATCAGCCGCCAAAAGATAACCCAAGGCAATCGGTAAATCATAAAGAGAACCCTCTTTTTTTAAGTCAGCTGGAGCTAATGAAACTAAAACTCGAACTGGTTGATGGTAGGGTGATTGGAAATTAGAACTTTCAATAGCCGCTCCCACTCTTTCTCTTGATTCTTCTACTGCCTTATCAGGCAGACCGACAATCTCAAAATGGCGGAGGCCATAACTACAATCGACCTCCGCCTCAATAATTTGGGCATCTAAACCCGAAATTGCTGCAGAGAAAACTTTTGAAAGCATAAAATTCTACTTTCGGAATTTTAGGCAAAATCTGGCCTCCGGATAAATTTTTAATCTTTTTTCGTCAATCTTTTTCCCGCACTTTTCACAAATTCCGTATTTACCCTTCTTAATTTTTTCTAAAGCTAAATCAATATTTTTTAATTTCAATTCCAGGTTATATTCAATAGGTAAAAGGGTGCTATATTCTTCAACTTCGTCAGCGGCTTTTTCCAAGGCGCCACTACCTGCTTCACCTCCATCCCATTTTGGAAAACGAGTGTCCCAATCTCCCTTAAGCCTCTCGTCTTTTTTAGCAAATCTTTTGAGTTGCTCTTCAATGATAGTCCTTTCTTTTTCTAATTTCTGCTTAGATTCTAATAATAATTTTTTATTCATCGTTATTTAGTTAATTCATCAATAATTTTAAGTATACTTTCCCCAGAAGAAGTCCAAAGAAAGTAATCTTTGAAAATTGACCAAAAGAAAGGCATAGGAGCCGGCCCTTCTTTACTTAAAACCGGGAAAAGGTTCTCGGTATCTTTTTCCAACATTGATCCCCAAGAGGTGGCCAGTCCAGTTAATCCCTCTTTCTCTTTAATTTTGGTTATAAAACCAAAACTGTTTACGTCCTTATTGGTATAGATAAATAAGGTAAAATCATCATTTAATTTATCTAAGAATCCTTCAGGAGTTTTTACTTTAAATGCTTCAAAAAATTTTTTTAAACCTAAAATTTTATTTTCTTTTACATCTTTAATTAAAATTAGAGTAAACCACCCCGTTTCAAAATTTTTTTCGAAAAGTTGAGATAAAGATAGGGGAAGTTCTTTTAAAGTTGTGATTTCTAGAGTTTCGGTTGCATTTACTGAGATTAAAGAAGGGGGGGTTACAATTTCTGGAGCTTCAACAACTCCTTCCTCTTTTTCCTCTAGTGGAATAATTTCTTCTTCGGTTGGAAGAATAACTTCCTCTGGTGGTTTTTTAACTCCTAAAAACCAAGAAAAAAAACCAAAAATTAAAAGAAGGACAACTAAAATTACCCCTCTTACTAAAACTTTTTTAAACGGAGAGGGTTTTTTGGGGAGGGGCTTAGGGATTAAAGCCCGGGAAGGAACTTTGGGCTTTTCTATTTCTGGCGGAGATGGCGGTTTCTCTTTTTTTATTTCCTCGAGCTTTAAGGTAGCAACTCTCTCTCTTTCTTTTTGAGCTTCTATTTCCCGAAGACGAGCTATATCTTTTTGCATCGTTCTAATCTCCTCCCTTTTCAAAAGCTCCCTTTTCTCTTCGATTTCCTCGGGCATATTACTTTTTAGCTTCCTTTAGTGATAAATTTATTCTGCCATGTTCATCAATAGAAATTACTTTTACTGGTACAATATCACCTATTTTCACCACATCTTCAACCTTTTTCACCCTAAAAGGAGCAAGTTGAGAAATATGAATTAAACCTTCCTGTCCAGGAAGGATCTCCGCAAAAGCCCCAAAATCTAAAATCTTTTTCACTTTGCCTTGAAAAACTTCCCCTACTTTAATTTCTCTGGTAATGTTTTTTATCCAGGAAATTGCCTTTTTAGCTGCCTCTTCTTTTTCAGCCGTAACAAAAATTTTTCCTGAATCTTCAATATCGATTGAGACCCCACACTTTTCAATTATTTCATTAATTATCTTTCCTCCCGGCCCGATTACTTCCCTGATTTTTTCTGGATTAATTTGAATAGTTAAAATTTTAGGAGCAAAAGGGGAAAGCTCGGGCCTGGGTTTCGCTAAAACCTTTTCCATTTTTTCTAAAATTTGAAGCCGAGCTTTTTTCCCTTGAGATAGCACTTCTTTTAAAATTTTCTGCGAGATACCGTCAATTTTTACATCCATTTGGATAGCAGTTATTCCTTTTTTAGTCCCTGCTATTTTAAAATCCATATCGCCATGATGATCTTCTGGCCCTTGGATATCGGTTAAAATTTTGTAATCACCTTTTTCATTTATCATTAATCCCAGAGCAATTCCAGCCGCCGGAGTTTTTATTGGCACTCCAGCGTCCATCAAGGCCAAGGAAGAACTAGAAGCCGCAGCCATAGAAGTTGAACCATTAGAAGAAAGGATTTCAGAAACAATTCGTATAGTATAGGGAAATTCTTCAAAGCTAGGAACCAGAGGGATTAAAGCTTTCTCAACTAACATCCCATGGCCAATGTCTCTTCTACCCGGCCCCCTGATTGGCTTGACTTCTCCGACAGAATAAGGAGGGAAATTGTAATGGTGCATAAATCTTTTTTTACCAACAATTTCCATTCCTTCCAACAATTTAACATCTCCTGGCGTTCCCAGGGTCAAAATAGAAAGGGCTTTAGTTTGCCCTCGACAAAAAAGGCCAGAGCCGTGAGTTCTGGGTAAGAGGCCAGCTTCAATAGTAATTTCCCTTAATTCATCTAGCTTTCGGCCATCAGGCCTCTTTTCTCCGCCAGCTGGCGGATTAATTATATTTTGATGAACTAACTTTTCCATTTCCTCTTCAAAAACCCGAGCCGCAGTGAAGGGTAAAGAAGAGGATTTATCCTCTTCGTCTCTCCTAGTAGAATATTTCTTCTGAATATAATAAACTAATTCTTCTTTAAGATCATTTACTTGGTCAAGCCTGTCAATTTTATCCTTTTGGTAAAGAGCTTTTTCTAATCTATCTCCAAGAAATTCTTTAATTTCTTTCTCCAATTCAAGGTCGGCTGGGGTCCTTTCAATTTTAATTTTTTCTTTCCCAGTTTTTTCTATAATTTGATTTTGAAAATCAATTAGTTTTTTTAAATAGGGCTTAGCCCAATCAACTGCTTTTGAAATTATATCTTCTAGAGTTTCCTCAGCCTCAGCCTCTAGCATATTGATTAAAATTTCACCATTTTTTTCAACCCCAGCTATTACTAAATCTAAATTACTTTTTTCTCTTTGTTCATAAGTCGGATTTAAAATAAATTCATTGTTTATTTGACCAATTCTAACTGTGGCTATTGGCCCTGACCAGGGAATATTAGAAAGAGATAAAACCAAGGAAGCAGCAATTAAACCAATTATATCTGGGTCGTTTTCTCTGTCCCAGGAAAGACAGGTGGCGACAATCTGAACTTCTCTCTTTAAACCCTTAGGGAATCTAGGTCTGATTGCTCGGTCAATCAGTCTGGAAGTTAAAATTGCTTCATCTGAAGGTCGACTTTCTCTTCTGATATAACGGGAACCTAAAATTTTCCCGGCTGCATAATATCTCTCTTCATAATCAATAGTGAGGGGGAAAAAATCTATTCCCTCTCGCTCCTGTTTTGACATTACTACTGTGCCTAAAACTAAAGTATCCCCATATTGGACCAAACCACTAGCGGCCGCCATTTCAGCCAGGTTTTTTATTTCTATCTGGAGATTTCTGTCTCCGATTTCTAATTTGAATTTTTCATTCATTGAAAAGTGAAATGAATTAAAAGCTCATTGATCATTTTTTTAATAAATATTTCTCAGGGGTTTTCTCTAAATCAATAAATTCGTCCACCATCTCTTTCAATTTACCAGAAGCCGACCTTCCAAAGGCAATGACTTCTATTCTTTTCCCCTGGTTTTTTAAATATTCAACTAACTGAATAAAATCACCATCTCCTGAGGCTAGGCAAATGGTATCAACGCTGGGCGCAATTCTGATAGCATCGATGGTAATTCCAACGTCCCAATCAGCTTTTTTAAGACCTCCATAGAATTCCTGGAGATCTCTGACCCTGGTTTCAATTCCTAATTTAGTTAGGGCTTCAAAAAATAGTTTCTCTTCACCAGTTTTAGTTCGAACTACATAGGCAAAAGCTCTAATTAAATTTCTTTGGCCTACGGCCGATTTTAAAATTTCTCGGAAATTAACTCGAGCCCCATATAAATTTTTAGCAGAATGATACAAGTTTTGGACATCGATTAGGACTGCTACCCGTTGTCCAGTATGTTTTATTGCTGGCATAAATAGATTATCTTTTCAATCCTATTTTCTTAATAAGACTATTATATCTTCTAACATTTTCTTTTTTTAAATAACCCAAAAGTTTCCTTCTCTTGGAAACCATTTTTAAAAGCCCTCTTTTTGAATGAAAATCTTTAGGATGTTTTTTCAAATGTAAAAGCAGTTTTTTAATTTCTTCAGTAAGCAAAGTAACCTGGACTTCGGGAGAGCCAGTATCTGACTCGTGTAGTTTATATTTTTTTATAATTTTTTCTTTTTCCTCAGGCGTTAACATATTTGTGCCCCCAGCAGGACTCGAACCTGCATTTACGGATTAAGAGTCCGCTACTCTGCCGATTGAGTTATGGGGGCAATTTTTTATTCCGGTAATTGAATTGAACATTTAATTTGAAACCAACCTTCCTGAAGGCCAGTCCATTCCGCCACTCCGATTAAAGAAAAGAATAAATCTATAATAATCCAGGCAGCGAAAATTATAATCAGGCCAATTACTACTGAAGTTATTAATTTCTTGGCTTGGCCAAGCATTTTAGGACCACCGGCTCCTCCGCCGGGAAACATTTCGGCTCCCCCAAAATGGGCGAACATAAACATTACCCCACCGATTACTAACATTAGAATGGCAATCGGAGGAACTAACTTAAATAAAACAAAATCAATTATTTCATCCAGCATCACAAAGAAATGACAAAATTGACAACGAGTGAATTTAGGAATTCCTCCAACACATTTCCCATCTTCCCAGGAGCCCCCAATATAAACTTCTTTCCCACAGGGCACTAAACCTTCATAGCAGACATCGGTATCATCAGCGATATAAGTTCCAGCCGAAGCAATTAAAGGAAATAATAAGCTTCCTAAAAATATAATTAAAAATATTTTTTTCATAGTAATTTCAGTATAACATACATATATATTATATGCCCTCGAGAGGATTCGAACCTCTACCCTTTGTTCCGAAGACAAAGATGATATCCATTTCACCACGAGGGCTCATTTCAATTTTACCAAAACAGTTGAAAAAAACAAGTTTTTGAGCTAAAATTAACTCAATGAAAATACCTAAAGAGGTCGAATTTGTAATTTCCCAATTTAAAAAGAAAGGCTTCGAGGCTTATATTGTTGGTGGCTGTGTCAGGGATTTTTTAAGAGGGGTGGAACCTCAAGATTGGGATGTGGCCACCAATGCTAAACCAGAAGAAATTGGCAAGATATTTTTAAGAAGCTATTTAGATAATAAATTCGGGACAGTAACGGTCTTGACTGGAAGTAAAAACCCAAGATTAAAGGAAATTGAAATTACTCCTTATCGAATTGATGAAAAATATACGGATAAAAGGCACCCTGACTCAATTCGGTTTGCCAAAACTATAGAAGAAGACCTGGCCAGGAGGGATTTCACCATAAATGCCATAGCAGCAGATTGGAAATTGGAAATAATTGATCCTTTTAATGGCCGAGAGGACCTTAAGAATAAAATTATTCGGGCGGTTGGCAAAGCCAAAGATAGATTTTCAGAAGATGCCTTAAGAATGATAAGAGCAGTTAGGTTGGCTGCTACTTTGAATTTTAAAATCGAAGAAAAGACTGCTAAAGCCATCAAAGAAAATGCTCCCTGGCTACAGGCAATCTCGAAAGAGAGGATAAAAGATGAGTTTTTAAAAATTATTATGGCAGAAAGAGCGTCAGACGGAGTCGAACTTTTACGCCAGCTTAGTTTATTGAAATATATAATTCCCGAACTTGAAGAAGGATATAAAGTTACCCAAAATAAGCATCATATATACGAATGTTATGAACATTATTTGAGGTCTTTAGATTTTGCAGCTAAAAGAAATTTTAATAAACATGTTAGATTAGCTGCTTTATTTCACGATATTGGGAAACCCAGAACAAAAAGGGGTGAAGGTTCTGATGCCACTTTTTATGGTCATGAAGTAGTTGGAGCAAAAATGACTATTAAAATATTAAATCGCTTAAAATTTTCTAAAAAAGATATTGAAAAAATTGCCAAATTAGTTAGATATCACCTTTTTTACTATAATCCAGATGAAGTTGGAGACAGCTCAGTCAGAAGGTTGGTTCACCAGGTTGGGCCAGAAAACATGGAAGAGTTGTTAGAGGTTAGAATGGCAGATCGAATTGGTTCCGGAGTTCCCAAGGCTGAACCTTACAAATTGAGACATTTAAGATATCTCATTGAAAAAGTCTCTCAGGATCCGATTTCCGTAAAGATGCTCAAGGTTAAAGGAACAGACGTAATAAAGATTTTAAAAATTCAACCCGGGCCGAAAGTAGGACAAATTTTAGATATCCTACTTAGCTATGTTTTAGAGGAGCCTAAGAAAAATAAAAAAGAATTTTTAGAAAAAGAAATTAAAAAATTGGGCGAGTTGTCCGATGAAAAATTAAAAAATCTAGCTCAAAAAGCTAAAAAAGAAAGAGAAAAATTAGAAATGAAAAGAGACGAAATGACCAAACAAAAATATTGGGTAACGTAAATTCTCGGGGTGTGGTGTAATGGTAGCACGAGTCCTTCGGGAGGATTTAGCCCGAGTTCGAATCTCGGCACCCCGAATGAAGCCGAAATTAATTATATTTGATTTATTTGGCACTTTAGTCTTTTCAGTTGAGAAGCTCAAAAGAGAAGATTTTTTCGCTTTTTATCAAAAATTAGGGATTAAGTTCAAAACAGAGAAAGATATAAAATTATTTACTTCTCTTTTTGCTCAGTTAATGACTCAGAGCGCCGGCTGGCAAGATTTTAGCCAAAAACTTCTTGAAAAAGTAATTAAACAAACAGACCAAAAAATAATTAATAAGTTAGCTAACTTTTTTAAAGAAAATATTGTTTATCGGCTTTATGATGATGCGAAAGAAATAATTGCCTTCCCTTATCAAAAAGCTATTTTAACTAGCGCCGCCCCCTTTTTATTCTCCAATCTTGGTTTAGAAAAATATTTTGAGATTTTTACCCCCAGAGAAACTAAATTTTTGAAACCTGACCCAAGGGCATTTTTGGCGGTTTTAGAAAAACTAAAAGTTAAACCAGAAGAGACTCTGATGATTGGCGATGAATTAGAAAGAGATTTAATCCCAGCTAAAAAACTGGAGATGGAAACAATATTAATTGATAGAGGGGACAAACTCGAAAACACCCCAGTTAAAAAAATTGGTTCTTTAATCGAGCTTAAACAAATCTTAATGGGCCGTTAGCTTAGTGGTAGAGCGCCACTTTCGCATAGTGGAGGTCGTCGGTTCGAATCCGACACGGTCCAAATGAGTACAAAAAAAGTTGGTAGTTTCGGCGAAAGGATTGCCGAAAATTATTTGAAAGAGAAGGGCTATCAAATTTTAGATAGAAATTATTTTTCTAGGATTTCGACTGGGCCACGAAGGGGAGAGGTTGACATCGTAGTCAAGAAAAATAATATAATCAGTTTCATTGAGGTAAAAACCCTCAGGCTCGCTCAGAATGAGTCCTTTTCACCGGAAGAAAAAGTTGATTTTGGAAAACAAAGAAAATTAGTAAAAACTGCTGAAAGTTGGCTGATGAAAAAGAAAATTCCTTTAAATTCTAAATGGCAGATTGATGTAATTGCAATTGAACTGAATTCGAATAAAAAAGCTAAAATTAATCATTTTGAAAATGCTATCCCCTATTGCTAACTTAATTTTTTTAATTATCTTTGGCTATTTATTGGGTTCTATCCCCTGGGGCTACTTAATTTCTAAAGCCAAAAGAATTGATATCCGAAAAGTAGGCTCAGGCAACATTGGCGGAACAAATGTTTTAAGGATTTTAGGTTTTAAATGGGCAGCTTTAGTTAGTATTCTAGATGTTATAAAAGGGGTAATCCCAGCCTATTTAGCAATAAATTTTTTAGTTTCAGATTGGCAGATAGCTTTGGTAGCCATTTCCCCAATTTTAGGCCACATTTTCCCGGCCTGGCTCAAATTCAAAGGAGGAAAAGGAGTAGCCACTACTTTCGGGGTTCTCTTTCTTCTTTTGGGGTGGAAATTTTTTTTGATTTTACTTTTAATTTGGCTTTTAGTTTTAGCTATTTTCAAAATTATGAGTTTTACTAATCTTTTGATGGCAAGTTTCTTTCCTTTAATTCTTTGGCTTTCTTCTTTTTCTTTAGCTTATTATATTTTCGGAATTATCTTAGCTATTCTTATTTGGTGGACCCACCGTGAGAACTTGCAAAGAATTAAAGAGGGAAGAGAGTCAAAATTTAAGTTAGAAAAGACGCTCAGCCAAACTTAATGAATAATTCTATTAAAAAAGTTGCCCTTTTTGATTTAGATGGAACTTTAGTAAATGCCCATCTCTGGTTAGGGATGGTAAAACATCATTTAAAAACAAAAGAAAACCTCTTTTCGGTTTTTTGGTATTTAACCAGTCATGTGGCTTTAGCCCCTTTTTGGAAAATGCATTTAATATCCACTGAAAAATATTACCAAAGTTGGGGTGAAGATTTAGCCAAATTGATAAAGGGAATAAAATTAGAGAGAGGGAAAGAAATTTTTGATTGGTTAACTGATGAATATCTATTACCCGTTTTAAAAAAGAAGGTTCTGGAGAGATTAAAAAAACATCAAGAAGAAGGCCTCCTGACCATTTTAATTTCAGGTAGCTTCCAAGATTTAGTCGATGTTGTTGCTAATCGCCTTAATATTGATTTTGCTATTGGTACAGAGTTAGAGGTGGTAAAAGATAAATTTTCTGGTAGAATTATTCCTCCCCTTTGTCTTGGGCAGGGAAAAGCAGAGAAGATTAAAAATTTTTTATCTGGAAAAAATTTAAAAATAAATTTTAAAGAAAGTTTCGCTTATTCAGATGGCATTTTTGATTTACCAATGTTAAAATTGGTTGGTAACCCGGTGGTGGTCGGGCCGGATAAAAAATTATTAGAGATTGCCAAAAACAAGGGTTGGCAAATAATATGAATAAAATTGGTTTAGTTGTTGATGAAGGGGCGGACTTACCCCAAGAGATAATCGAAAAACATCAAATGGCCGTTGTTCCTGTAAAAATGGACTGGCCAGATTTGGAGAATTTACCGGGCGAAAATACTTTTCAGAAAATGCGAGAGGCCGAAAAAAGAGGAATCAAAAGCTTTGGGAAAACCTCTCAGCCTTCCCCTAAAGATTTTTTAGATCCCTTTAAAAAACAATTGGAAAAATTCGATAAAATTCTTTGTATTACTCTGACTTCCAAACTTTCTGGCACTTATAATTCAGCGAACCAAGCAAAAAACATTTTAGGACCGGAAAGCGGGGAAAGAATTTTTATTGTTGATTCTTTGAACGCAAGCTGCGGGGAAGCGCTCTCTACTTTAAAAGCAATTGATTTAACTGAACAAGGGAAAGACACTGAAGAAATCGTTAAGGAATTAGAAAAATTTGTTCCTCAGGTTCGTCTTTATGCAATGCTTGAAGAAATAAAATGGCTAGAAGCTTCAGGTCGAATATCTCCTACCTTGGCTAAGTGGGCGAAAAGAATGCAAAAAATTGGGGTTAGGCCGATAATCGGAATAAAAAAAGGAGTGTTAAAAGCCGTCGGTATAAAAGCTGGGGTCAAAGATATCCCCACTGCCTTATTCCACCAATTTGAAGCAAAAACAAAGAAATTAAGGAACCAAGGTAAAAAAATCAGGGTAGCTATTACCCATGGTGATAATCTTGAAGGAGCTCAAAAGTTAAAAGAGATGATTGAGAAAGAACTAAAAGGGGTGGAAGTCGCTTTTATAAACTTAATTGATAATGTCCTTGGGGTTTTAGTCGGTCCCGATGCTTTTGTTCTGGCCTGGGCTGAGGCTTAAATAGATTCTTTGAAAGGCAGTGAGGTTTGAGAAAATAGCTAAAATTATTATTGGATAAATTAACCAAGAAAAGTTAAAAATACCAAGGACCATTGCTAAAGTAATTAAAATTATTCTTTCGGCCCTAGTTAAAAAGCCTTTTTTAAATTCTTCTGTTACTATTTCCTTTTCTTTGGCTGCAGCTTTGGAGTAAGTAGTGAGGAAGCTACCAAAAAGGGCCAGGAAAATCCAAACTTTAGCTGACAAAAGAAAAGCGGGTAAAGGTAAAAACAAAAAACCTAATAAAATAATTCCTTCAACGTAGCGGTCAGAAATTGTGTCTAAATAGGCACCTTTTTTTGTTGCTTTTTGTAAAAACCTAGCTACTGCTCCATCAATAAAATCTAGAAGGCCGGCCAAAAGAAAGAAGATTAAAGCTAAAACAAGATTAAGGTTAATTAAAAAAGAAAAAGAAATAATAACAAAAAGGAGCGAGATTAAAGTATACTGATTTGGGGTAAAAAATTTAGAAAAAAACTTCCCCATTATTTCTTCAAGTTTTTTAAATTTTTCTCTTTTTTCTTCTAACATCAAGATAAATCAAAGATTTATCGAAGATCGAAATGAATCGAAGATTCATTGACCGAGCTTCCGCAAGAAGCGAAGGTGAAGAAGAGAATGAAGTTCTCTTCGCCTAAGATTGAAGTCGAAGAAATAAATTTCTTCTCCACGCTTCGCTTTCTTAAAGAAAGCTTGCGTAATTGAAAATTCATTGAACATGTTGTATTTTAGCTAGACCTCTTTTTGAGTGGTCTATTATTTTTTCAAAAAAGTTAGCTTCTGAACCCCTAATTTTAACATTTTTATTTTTTATCTGCTTTAAAATTTCCTCAATAGAAAGATTTTCACCGGGAACTTCTAAATAGGCCCGGCCGACCAAATTTAGGTTATGAGCGTCAGAACCAGCCGTAAAAGGAAGGTTAAATTTTTCGGCAAAAGCTAAAGCTTTTTTATTGCCAGGACCAAAGATAGAAGCGTTCAAGACTTCAATTCCATCTATCTCTTTTAAGATTTCTTTTAAATTTCCTTTGAAGCGACAAAACCAGCCGAAAGGGTGAGGAATAATTGCCATGCCGCCTGCTTCTTTAATTTTTTGAATAGTTTCTTTAGCTGAAAGGCCATTGGGAATTACTTTTTTAATATTTAGACCTAAAATATCTCCTTCCTTACTTTTGATTTCAATCCCGGGTATAATTAAGATAGGAAGGTTGGAAGCGAATTGTTGGACTTCAGCCGCTCCTTTTATCTCTCCATGGTCACAAACGGCTAGACAGTCAATTCCCCTAGCTATTGCCGCCTTTACCACTTCTTTTGGGGGAGAATTACTATCATAAGAATAGGAAGTGTGGATATGGAGATCACATTTCATATACCGAGTTTCTATTTATAGAAACGAAGCGAAGAGATAAATCTTTTCTTTGCCCTTCGCTGCGGCTCAGGCAGGTGAAGAAGAGGACGAATTCCTCTTCGCCCTATCCATTTTAACATCATTTCATGAATTTTCAATTTATTCTCTCTTGTTTATATTTTTTTCTCCCCGCTTATATTTATGATCATATATTTAGAGATTCTTCGGGCAGGTTGCCTCGGGTGACACGCAGTCAGCTTTATTGGTAATATTAAATTAATCTCCGCTGCTGCTATTTCTCGCCGAGCCTTAATAATCTTAAAAGAAAAATCAATGTTATTCTCGGGCTCAGCTGCGAAGTGTCCCCCTCGGCAACTACCCTCAGGAGTATGTTTCAATTTATTCTCTCTTGTTTATATTTTTTTCTCCCCGCTTACTTCGCCAATATGACCCCGCCTTTAATCAGAAAAGCTGGCCTTTTTAATTTTTTAGATAAACCAGTTGATTTTGGGAGAAAATTTAAAGGCGAAGCTATTCTTGGTAAAAATAAAAGCTGGCGGGGAGTAATTTTTGGTTCAATTATTGGAATTTTAGTAGCCGGGCTTCAACTCTGGCTTTATCGATTTTCTTTTATCAAAGAAATCAGCTTTTTTGATTATTCAGAAATTAATATTTTAGCTTTTGGATTTTTAATTTCGATCGGAGCAATTTTTGGGGATTTGCTCTTTGCCTTTATTAAACGGCGTTTGAAAATGGAACCCGGGCAAAAATTTATTCCCTTTGACCAGACTAATTATGTCATTGGAGCGGCCCTATTCTTGACACCCTTTCTAAAAATTAATATATTAATCTGGATAACTATTTTTCTTTTAACCTTCTTTTTACATCTAATAATCAACCGAATTGGCTATCACCTTGGTTTACATAAAAATAAATGGTAAGATAGATAATCTAATATGTGGCAGGAAATTTTTCAATCATTTTGGCAAAACTTAACCCAAATCTCACCGTCAATTTTTTGGGCGATTTTAGTTCTTTTTATTGGCTGGTTTGTCTCCAAATGGATAGGTCAGGTAGCGGCTGCCTTCCTTAGCAAAATTAGATTAAATCAGGTCTTAAAAAGGATGGGCCTAGAGGAAGCTTTAACTAAAATTGATACCCGTCTTAATGCTCCCAAATTTTTTGGTGAAATAGTAAGATGGTTTTTTGTCATTCTTTTTTTGATGGCTGCCTCCGAAATCTTTGGATTAACTCAATTTAGCCAATTTTTAGGAAAAGTGATTAGCTACTATCCAAATATTTTTATTGCTGCCCTAATTTTTGTAGTGGCGGTTTTTTTGGCTGATTTTTCTCAAAAGATTGTGGTTGGCACCCTAGAGAAAGAAAAAATAACTTATTCCAGATTTTTAGGAAGAGCAATCCGTTGGGCAATCTGGCTCTTCGCCATTTTAGCCATTCTCTATCAGCTCCGAATTACCCCTTCGCTAATTTTAGCTATTCTGATTGGTATGGTGGCTACCATTTCAATCGCTTTGGGAATCGCTTTTGGTTTGGGTGGAAAAGATTTGGCAGCTAAAATTCTAAAGGAGTTAGAAGAGAAGTTTAAATAATATATGGAATATTTGACCCAAGAGGAGCTCAAGAAAATGCTCCTCCTTTCTTATCAAAAGATTGAGGAACACAAAGAGGAAATTAATAAAATCAATGTCTTCCCTGTCCCCGACCAAGATACCGGAAGCAACATGGCAAAGACCCTTTTGGGAGTGAAAGAGGCAATTGAAAATAGAAATTTTAAGGATTTGGATGAGATTTCTGAAGCTACTTTAGATGGTGCCTTGACTGCTGCTCAGGGCAATGCCGGCGTGATTTACGTCGGCTTTTTGGCTGGCTTTTTACCTCTTCTTGATAAAAATCCAGTTGATGCCAAAAAATTGGCCATTGCCTTTGAGAAAGGAGCTGAGCGTGCTCGGCAATCTATCCAGAATCCAGTAGAAGGAACAATTTTAGATGTCATTGATGCAACCTACCAAACCTTCAAAAAAGAAGCCGAGAAAGAAAAGGATTTGGTCAAAATTTTCAAAGTAGCAACGGAAAAAGCTAAGGAAGCCTTGCTGGCTACTCGAGAGAAAATGGAAATTTTTAGAAAAGCTAACGTAGTTGACGCTGGTGGCTTGGCTTATTTGATGATTTTAGAAAGTCATTTGGAAGCTCTGGAAGGAGAGAAAAAGGAAGAAAAAAAAGAAGAAAAGCCTTCAGAAAAAGTCAGAAGATTTGTCCAAACTCTTTCTTATCGCTACGAAGTCGTTTCTTTAATCAAGAATCCTAAATTCGACGAAAAAACAATCCGGGAAAAATTGAAAAGGCTTGGAGACTCGCTAGATATGGTTCAGATTGGAGATAAACTGAAAATTCATATTCATACTGATTTACCTGATGAGGTAAAGAAAATTATGCGGGAAGCTGGTCAGGTTCTAAGTTTAAGAGAGGAAGACATGGCCAAAGAAGTGGTTGGCGAAGAATCAGTTAGAAAGGTTTCCATTGGAATTGTTACTGAAGATATTAATGATTTGCCCCAGAAAACCTTAGAGAGATATCAAATTGAGATAGTGAAAACCATTCTTGATTGGCCAGAAGGAGAGAATATGCCCGGAGAAAATATTTATCAGAAAATGAGAGAAGCTGATAAAAGAGGAATTAAAACCTTTCCCAAAACTTCCCAGGCCGTTCCTAAATCTTATTTAGAGGCCTTTCAAAAACAACTTCAAAAATTTGAAAAAGTTTTATGTATTACCATAACCTCAAAAATTTCCGGATGCTACAATTCGGCCTGTCAAGCAAAAGAGATGTTAAAAGCCGAGGAAAAAGGAAGAGTTTATATTTTAGATTCTTTACAAGCGGCGGCTAGCCAAACTCTTTTGGTCTTGCGGGCTATTGAGCTAATTCAAGAGCAGAGAGAAACTGCCGAGGTTATTGACGAGCTTAAAAAATTAATTCCCAAAACTCATTTATATATTATCTTCGAAGACCCCAAATGGATAGAGGCTGGGGGAAGAATGAGTAAATCCCAAGCCAACTGGGTAAGAAGAATGAAAAAAATAAACCTCCACCCTTTAATTACCATCAAAGATGGGGTGGTAGCTAAAGGAGGAATAATTTTTGCTAAAGATATGGCCGAGGCTCTCTTTAAAAAGATATCAAAAGAAAGCCAAAAAGCCAGGAAACAAGGAAAGAGAATTCGAGTAATCATTGGCCAGGCTGATAACCCTGAGGGGGCAGAGAAGTTAAGAAAACTACTAAAAGAGATAAAGGCTGAAGTTCCTTTTATTAGTTTAGCTTCACCCGTAGTTTGCGCCCATACTGGCCCAGGAACTTTAATTGTGGCCTGGCAAGCAATTTAATATATGTATATCAAAGGAGTGGGAATGACAAAATTTGATTATTCTGATAAACCCTGGTGGCAGTTTGTTTATGAAGCCACTATAGAGGCTTTGGAAGATGCTCGGATGAAAATTTCTGATATTGAGGCTATTGTTTTTAGCGGAATGTCCAGCGCGGCTGGCGGCGAGCACCAAACTCATAAAATTGCCCTAATCTCTGATTTATTTAAGACTAATGTCCCAATTATTGAAACTCCTTCAGTTTGTGCCGGTGGAGGGGTGGCCGCCTGGGTTAGCAATCGCCTTGGTTTCAAAAATATCTTAGCAGTTTCAGGAGAGAAATTGGTTGATAATCCGAGCGAAGTAACTATTGATTGGATACTGTCAGCCGCTGAAAGAGTGGTTGAGCAGACCGAAGGAATGCTTTTCCCTGTTCAAAATGTCTTAGTTTGGCAACAATATATGGAAAAATATGGGGCAACTATGGATGACCTGGCTTTGATTGCCTATAAAAACCATCAGAATGCCACTTTAAATCCCAAAGCCTATTACTATCAAAGACCGGTCTCTTTAGAAGATATTAAAAAGTCCCCAATAATCGCCTCCCCCTTTCGCTTAATGGACTGCTCTTTATCAGTTAATGGAGGAGCAGCAGCTATTCTTTCTAGAGAGAAGTCGGAGGTCGAGATTATTGGTTCAGGATTTGCCACTGATTATCTTTTAACTTTTGGCAGAAAGATGCTCACTCATTTTAAGGCAACCCAATTAGCCGCTAACCAGGCCTTTAATGAAGCCAAAATTAGACCGGAGAACATTGATGTCGCTGAGGTTCACGATGCTTTTACCTCAGTAGAATTATTCTCTTATGAAGACTTAGGATTTGCCCCGGTTGGAAAAGGGGCAGATTTAATTAGAGAGGGGAAAGTAAATTTAGACGGGGAGTTGCCAGTTAATACTTCTGGCGGCCTTAAAGCCAAAGGTCATCCTATTTCGGCAACTGGGCTGGCCCAAATTTATGAGATTGTAAATCAGCTAAGAGGAAGATGTGGAGAGCGCCAAGTAAAGAATCCAAAAATCGGTCTCTGTCATAATGTCGGTGGGGCTGGTGGTAGCGTCACTGTTCATATTCTTAAGAAGGTTTAATTTACTTTTTGCTACCCATCTTTTTTCCAGTTTTGTCTAAAAGATAGGGAAGAATAATGTAGTGAAGCTCTTTTAATTTATTTTTTTTCCTTATTCTGTTAATTCTTCTTCCGTTCGGAAAAGTCTCCTCGGTAAGTAAAATCGCCTCCACTTCTTTATCTTTTATTGCTGGGCCATAAATATCTTCTATCTTAACAATTTTAGATCTGAGGCCGGTTCTTTTAAAATAATTTTCCAAAGCTCTTTTCCTTTCTTTAAATGGCAGGATTTTTCTGAAATTCTTTTTTCTGGTCTTGACCATTTGGTCAGAGCAGAGTCCAATTATTGCCTTTTTGGCGTAGTATTTTGCCAGGGAAAGAAAATAGTGATGGCCGGGATGGAGTCTATTGAATGTTCCTCCCAGAGCAATTGTTTTGAATTTTCCTTTTCGGAATTTTTTAAGTAATTTTCTAAAACCCTTCTTTATTTCCGGAGAAACCTCAATCAAGCAAATTCCTTTACTGGTAAAACCATAAACTACTGCCGTTTTCTTTCTAGAAAGCAAAACACTCGGGATGACCAAGAGATCTTCCTCACCATCAATAAAAACATTCCCATTTTTAGATATCGCTTTTTTAAGAGTTTTCCAGACTTCTTTATTTATTGAAGCTGGTGGATTCCAACAGGAAAAAGAATATTCCTGAAGAGGAGCCATTTCGTTTCTTCTTATTCTTCCATCAAAAATTTTAACATCAGAAGGGAGATTTAAGGAGCAATAATCGCCAACCGTAATTATTTTTTTGATTTTTTTTTCTCTAATGACTTTTTTAAATTTTTTAGCCACTTCTTTCTTCTCCCCCAAAATAGGAATACCCCAAACTTTTTTCAATTCCCTTCTAAGTTCATTTAGCAAAAAATAAGTTTTCATCATACAAAATATTATACCATGTTTTATCAATGCCCAAAGTGTAAAAAAATCTGGCAATACCCAGTTGAGAAATGTCCCAATTGCTTTTTGGGATTAGAAAGACTTTTAGCAAAAACAGTTAAAGTAATTGGCGTTTCAAAAGTTAATATCCCGACTCTTTTGCACCCAAAAGTACCCTATTTTGTTTTAGTTTTGGAGGACGAAAAAGGCAATAAATGGGCTCAAAAGAGTATTAAAGAATATAAGATTGGTGATGTTGTTGAATATGAATCAACTCAGGATAAAAACGCCGTAGCTATTTGGCGAATAAAATACGATGTTTTAGAAGCAATTGAAAAAGTGATTGAGTTGCTCGGTGGCTTGGAAATTAACCCCCAGACTAAAATATTAATTTTACCAACTTTAATCTCTCCCAAGCACCCCTATTTTGCTGTTAATACTAATCCCAAATTTTTAGAAAGTTTAATTAATTACTTAGTAAAAATAGGTGGGGATATAAAAAGTATCAAGGTTGCTGCTCAAAGCTTTGATGAAATTCCAATTGAAGCCTCAGCTCAAAAATCTCAACTCCTCGATGTCTGCCTCCATCATCAAATTGCCCCTTTAGATTTAGCTAAAGGCAATTTTGTTAAAAAAACCCAAAATAATTTTACTTTCGAGATTTCAGAAGAGGTTTTTAATACTGATTTAATAATTAACTTACCGATTTTAAAACTTGATTCAAAGTTAGGAGTAAGAGCGGCAAGAGAGAACACCTTAAAATTTCTGAAAAAGGAGTCTTATCTTTCCCTGCAGTATCTTCATAGTCAGGAGGAAATAATGGAAAAGTTACAGGAAGCGTTGCCAAATTATTTAACTATTGCTGATGGTCTAACCATCCAAAAGGCAGACGGTTTGACCACTTTTCTTGGTCTGACTTTAGCCAGTTTTAACTCTCTTAATTTGGATCGAGTTTTTGCTGAAATTACTTTATTGGGGGATTTGTCAGAATGCTTAAAAAAGGTTAAGATTGAAGATATTCCAATAGCCGGTAGAACCATTGAAGAAGTCCAATATAATCCAGAAAAAATATGAAAACTTTAATCCAGCCTCAGTCAGTTTTTGTCGACGTTCTCTTGCCAAGAGTAGAAACCAGAATCCAAGCAATAGCAAAGGATGCTATTTTAGTCCTTAGTTTTAGTCTTCTGACTGCTCTTTTTGCTCAAGCCGGTTTTTGGATTGGCCTGGTACCCATTACTGGTCAGACTTTGGCCGTCCTTTTGGCAGGCCTTTTATTAGGAAGTGTCCGAGGGGCATTATCCCAAATTGTTTATCTTTTAGTTGGCCTTACTGGTATTCCTTTTTGGTTCGCTACTGGTGGCCCCTTGGGAATAGCCAGGCTTATTGGCCCAACTGGGGGTTATTTAATTGGCTTTGTTTTTGCTGCTTTTTTGGTCGGGAAATTAGCTGAAAGAGGCTGGGATAAAAAAATTAAAACA